>JACKQG010000712.1_pt1 | contig 47305 bp, 42 predicted proteins | sample 8237621 | NCBI WGS metagenome assembly JACKQG01 (sample SAMN15677084, study PRJNA649215) | marine metagenome | biome: marine; feature: Black Sea; material: saline water; isolation source: suspended particulate matter (SPM) from the Black Sea western gyre | collected 2013-06-09/2013-06-10 | depth... | reverse complement strand
TTGCATGGCTTAGTCGAATCCCAATAGCAGCAACCTCCCGCAGGATCAACGGGAACTATTTGTTTGAAACAATTCCTGAGCATTCAACATGGTTGAATACAACGGGAATTAAAATTTTAAATCCTTTTTTTGGTCGCTAAAATAGGTCACAATAAGTAATTGACTCTTAAAGAGTCGGGTACTACATTCCTACCAATACTTGAGTGTTATCTCAAGCATAAATTTTGTATGATGTTCGTCATACAAACGACCTTGCGGTCTCTGACAGAATTGGAGTTGATGTGTAGAAAATCTCGGTTCGGATTCCCGCATGTTCACATCAAATAAATGTGAGAATAATAAGAAAAAAATAACTGTTTATAAATCTTACGATTAAAACAGGGAAAAAGGTATGATTATTTTTGTATATTATTAATTATAACAATCTTTAAATAATATTAATGTCAAAAAAGATGTGGGTGGTCAGAGCAACGGCGAAGAAACTCAAACACGACAAATATATTGAAGATCTTCATGATAGGTTAAAGCCGAATTATGATGTTATAACTACAAATATCCCTCTTTATTCTAAGAAGAAAAGAAAGATAGCAGAGATAGATGTACTTGCAGAGAGGGAAGATACTTGTGATGCATTCGAAGTTAAATGCAGCTACAGACCTGTCAAGGCTAAGAAACAATTAAGAAAGATAAGAAAGCTAGTGCCAAAGGTTAAAAGGACATACTTCTTCTGCGGAGAATCAGGAGCAATAGAGATTATTAAGAATTAGAATTATTTATTCTGTCTCTTTCGTTTTTCCTTCTTCATCTTCTTGCGCTGCCACTTCCAACGCATCTGACCTTTCTTCTTCCAGCGCCTTGAACTTCTTTTCATTCTTGACTTCCTTCACAGCTTCAATGCTGCTATTTAGACCTCCGTTATGAGCTGATGGAAAAATTATTGGTTTATAAAACTTTGGAATTGAGAAATTCCAAAGTTTAAAAACAAATCTTTTTGTAAGCTTTTAATTAAGAAAGCGCTGTGAAATAAATAGTCTTAAGAAGTTTTTTGTCTTTTGGCAGTTCGACTTCAAAGTCTGGACCTATGTCGTTAACGTATATTTCTTTTTCAAATGTTTTTGCTTCTAACATATTGTTTCTTAAAGTAGTTGTTTTTCCACATACTTCCCAGTCTACTTCTCCATAGTAGAAATGTAGTTCTGAGGGTAAAGTTGAATAGCTTGGTAGAACTATTAGTCGGTCATCCTTCATTGTTACTCTTGGCCTAATAACTCCTCTGATTATTTGAGAGTTGCTGAAATATGCTTTTAAAAAATAGACTGGTATTACTAAACGATCATATTTACTTTCAGAGACTTTTTTTGTGAGTATGTCTTGCTTTATTGTTAGGTCATCAACTATTAGTTTGTCTTGGAAGCCAGTGTGCCATGTTACTCCAACTTTTTTAGAGTCAAACAATAGCTTTGTAAGCCTTGTTTCTTCTATTGAATATGTTTTTGAATTCCTTAATATCAGATTAGAAATATTATTATGTGGTAACATATTTTTTGAGAATGAAACAATGTTTATATAGGTTTATAATAATAAAGGGAAAATATCAACAACAACTTTATATATCTAATTCACTTATCTTTGTCTATGAAATTGCTTTCCTTGTTGCCAAAGAAGGACAGGATTCTTCTCTATATTTCTTGGGCTGTTAAGATTTCTATCCTTGTTGTTTTTGTGACTTCAATTATTAGGTTTAGGATATTCTTGGCTGGTTTGTCATTGCTGGTCTTGTTGATTTCTTTTCTTCCTTCTCTTATTGAGAAGAGGTTCAAGATAATCCTTCCTCCAGAATTTGAGACTTTGTTCGCTCTCTTCCTTTATGCTAGTTTCATATTAGGTGAGCTGAAGGATTACTACACTATTTATCCTTGGTGGGATATAGTACTTCATAGCTTATCTGCGATTATGATTGGTCTGATTGGCTTTATGATAATATATTCCTTATACTATACTCACAAAGTTGTGTTTGCACCTCATTTTGCAGCTCTATTCAGTTTTTCCTTTGCTTTGGCTATTGGCGCTTTATGGGAAATATTTGAGTTTGGTATGGATTCATTTTTCGGTTTTAGCATGCTGAAATCTGGCTTGATGGATACTATGTGGGACTTGATAGTTGATTCTATAGGAGCTCTGATTGTTTCTATAAGTGGATATTTCTATCTTAAAGGCGGTGACTCCTTTATCATGGAACGGTTTGTCAAGAAGTTCATAGAATTAAATGAGAGGAGATTAAAGAAAAAGCATGAACTCTTATGATATGAATGTTCCAAGTGCTTTCTTGAGTTCCTCTACCTCGTTTACAGGACTTGGATCTGTTTCATATCTTAAGGCTAGGAAGTATGATGTCCAATCACCCATGTGGATTGCTGAGAATAACTTTGTCAATAAGGTGTCTCCTTTAATAGCTATCTCTGTGACATCTATCCCTTTCTGTCTGTAACGCTCCTTGGTTATTTCCATCCTCTTAACAATCCTGTGAGGATCTAAGTCTGTTCGTAGCATTATACAGTGAAACTTTGCTGTAAGATTCTTAGTTCCTGAGAGCTCGTTGTGATTCAGCTCTGGGAATGCGTGGTAGAAAGCCATTATCTTGCTGTTCTCATTCAACTGTGTCTTCCATCTGTAAGCAACTGGTGTGAATAGTTCTGAGGAGTAGATTATCGGCACTTTACTCACTAGTTTTTCTGACAAGTTAATGCCTGTTTCTTGGAATATCTTCTTGTCAAGGCTCTTTACTAGATGATCTACTTCTTTCTTCTTGCTTCCTGTGACTCGAATGTTTTCCATGATTCTGAGCATTGGGAAGAATGAGTAAGCAAGTGCTGCTCTTGGCTGCATTCCTCTTGGGATCTTCACAACAAGTGTTCTGTTGTTTATTGACATCTCAGATATCTTACCGCCTGATGTGACGCTGACTATTTTGCAGAATTTTCTCAAAGCGTCTTTGTAGCATGATATTGTCTCCTCAGTGTTTCCTGAATAGCTGCTCACAATAACAAGTGTGTCTTTGTCAGCATCTTTTGGAAGTTCATATGCTTTGTTTACGATTATAGGGATTTTTGAATCTTGTAGGTATGATTTGAGGATGTCGCCTGCTATTGCGCTTCCACCCATACCGGTGATAACGACTTTTTTTATCTCACCCTCAAAATTTATATCTCCTCCAAGCTTGTAGGCTTGTCTTATCTGATTTGGAAATCCTTGGATGACACTCTTCATATCCTCAGAATCATACTTATAATAATCATCTGGAAAAACAGGTTCTTCTTCAGTCATAACATTTTCAGCCATAAAAACCACCTGTAAAATTATAATGTTTCTTTATTTATATACTTTATGAAACTAAAATATTTATAAGTATTTGTTTTTTTCTGCAAAGCATGAAAAAGGTTTTCATAAAGACTTATGGCTGCGCTCATAACCAAGCTGACTCTGAGTTCATGGCAGGTTTATTAGAAGAGCAAGATTTTCATGTTGTTGATAATAAGAAGAATGCAGATCTTGTTTTGATAAACACCTGCACTGTCAAGGATCCTTCTGAGAAAAAGTTCTACTCCGAACTTAGAAGGATAAATAAGCCTGTAGTGGTTGCTGGTTGTGTTCCGCAGGCAGACAAGTATAATCCAGAGCTTAGTAATTATTCTTTGATAGGTGTCAAGCAGATACACAATGTTGTGGAAATTGTTGAACAGACACTCGCAGGTAACAAGGTTCATCTTCTAAAGCAGATAAAGGATGTAAGGCTTAACCTTCCAAGAATAAGGAGGAATCCCCTAGTTGAGATAATTCCGATATCATCCGGTTGTCTTGGATACTGCACTTTCTGCAAGACAAAACAGGCAAGGGGTGATTTGTTGTCTTTCAAAGAAGAAGCAATAATCAAACAGGTAAGGACAGCTCTCAATGAGGATGTGAAGGAGATTTGGCTCACATCTGAAGACATAGGTCCTTATGGTCTGGATATAGGAACAACTTTGCTAAAATTATTAAGGAAGATATTGAAGATTCCTAAGGATTTCAGGATAAGGCTTGGCATGATAAACCCTGAATATGTGAGGAAGTATGAAGATGAATTAATCGAGATATACAAGGATGAAAGGATGTTCAAATTCTTACATGTGCCTGTACAGTCAGGCAACAACAGAATCTTGAAATTGATGAAACGAGAGTACACAATTGAGGAATTCAAAAAAACTATCAACAAGATGAGAAAAGGAGTTCCTAATTTGACAGTATCAACAGATATAATTTGCGGTTTCCCAACAGAGTCAGATGAAGAATTTTTAGACACTTTGGAACTGGTCAGAGAGTTCAGGTTTCCAATTATTAACATATCAAAATTCTATCCAAGACCCGGAACAAAAGCAACCAGGATGAAAAAGCTTAACACAAAGGTTGTCAAGGAACGTTCAAGGATTTTGGCGGAAATGAATGACGAATTGGTTTCAAACAAGGAGTGGCTTGGTTGGGAAGGAAATATAATAATTGATGAAGAAGGAAAGAACAAAACATTGGTAGGTAGGAATGATTATTACAAACCAGTTGTTGTTCAGGAAGAAAATTTATTTGGAAAAAGAATAAAAGTAAGAATAGTGGATGTTTTCAGGGATTATCTGAGGGGAGAGGTTATTTAGATTTTTCTTTTTATCACACTTCCTCATACTCGCTTCATACCTCATCATACGAATCAAAAGATTTAAAAACAGAAAAATTTTCTAGCGTTTTATGAAGGAGAGGGTGACATTAACATTAGAAAGAAGTCTTCTTGAACAGATAGACAAAAGTGTAGATGGTAGTAGAATAAAGAATAGAAGCCATGCAGTAGAACTACTTCTTAGGCAAGCAATAGGAGTTGATAAACCAACAAAGGCACTTATATTAGCAGGTGGAAAAGGAAGCAGATTGAAATTCTTAAGCAAAGAGCTGCCAAAGCCATTGCTGGAGATAAAAGGCAAACCAATCCTGCAATACAATATAGAATTATTCAAAAAATTCGGGATAAAAGATATAATATTATCTGTTGGTTACAAAACAGATACGATAAAGAAAAAGTTTGGTGATGGAAAGAAACTAGGTGTGAATATAACCTATATTGAAGAAAAAAATCCTTTGGGAACTGCAGGGCCGTTAAGGCTTGCAAGACCCTTTCTGAAAGAATCGTTCATTATGTGCAACGCAGATGAATTGAAAGATATAGATTTAGATGACATGTTTGCCTTTCACAATTCAAACAGAGGATGCGCCACTATAGCTTTGACAAGTGTTAAGGATCCTTCTGCATACGGAGTCGCTGTGATGAATGGAAATAAGATAATGACTTTTGTTGAGAAACCACCAAAAGATAATACTCCATCAAACCTCATAAATGCCGGCTTGTACATCCTAGACCCTCAAGTCATTGATTATGTTCCTGAAGGATATGCTATGTTAGAAATAGATGTCTTTCCAAAGTTAGCAGCTGAGGAAGAACTATACGGATATCCATTCAGTGGACAATGGTTTGATACAGGAACTCCAGAGAGATTCAAAGTAGCAGAAGAGAAGTGGCGAGGATTCCTATAAAGATGGATGTTTTTAAAGCATACGATGTAAGAGGGAGATACCCTGAAGAGGTGAACGAGAAGCTTGCCTACAACATTGGGCGAGCGATGGTTGTTCTTCTAGAAGCAAAAGACTTTCTTGTATGTCAAGATGCAAGAGAAGGTTCTAAAGAGCTTTCAGATGCACTGATAAAAGGTGTGACTGACCAAGGAGCAGATGTTACATATGCTGGCTTGGTAACTACGCCTATGTTCTACTACTTCAAATGGAAGAAAGGATTTGATGCAGGAGTCATAATTACAGCTAGCCATCTTCCAAGAGGTTTCAATGGCTTGAAAGCTGTGAAAGGTGGCAGGGAATTTATGAGTTATAATTCTGGTTATAAAGAGGTTGAGGAGTTAATACATTCTGGAGGACTTGAAAAAATTGCTTTAGCAGATAGCAAAGGAACTGTGAAACAGGAAGATTACATAAATGAATACGTCGATTTTGTAACAAAAAGTGCTGTAGGAAAGCTTACAGGGTTAAAAGTAGTTGTGGATGGAAGCAATGGTATGGCAGGCCCTGTTGCAAAGCAAATCTTAGAAAAAGTAGGAGTTGATTATATTGGCTTAAACATGGATTACAATCTTGATAATCCAACACACGGATTAAATCCTATAAAGAGAGAAGCACAAAAACAAGTGAAGAAAACAGTTTTAGAAACAGGAGCTGCTTTTGGAGCTGTCTTTGATGCGGATGGTGATAGGATAATATTTATAGATGAGAAAGGTGAGGAGTTGCCAGGAGACTATGCGTTAATACTGCTAACAAAATACTTGGCTAAACCAGGTGACAGGATAGTCCATGATTTGCTGCTTGGCAGAGCGTTTCTAGATGTTGTGAAATCAATGGGATGTATCCCTGTGATTAGCAGGGTTGGTCATGTGTTTATAAAGCAGACAATGATTGAAAATGATGCTAGAGTTGGTGGGGAAATAGCGGGTCATATGTACCTTCAAGAAGCAGGAGGTGCAGAAGCAACAATACTTTGTTTGTTAGATATGATAGGATATCTAAATAAAGAACAAAAACCACTATCACAATTACTAGCTCCACTCAAAGAAGCCTGGGTCAAGACTGAAGAGTTAAACTATGAACTTGAGTCAAATGAATTAAAGGACAAGAAGATAGAAGAAGTGGCACAGGAATTCAGTGATGGCAAACAATCAAGGCTTGATGGCATCACAGTTAACTACGATGACTACTGGTTCAACGTGAGGAAAAGCAACACAGAGCCTGTTCTCAGGCTAAGAGCAGAAGCAAAGACAAGAGAACTCTTAGAAGATTTGGTATCCAGAGTCGAGAATATAATCAACAAATAATCATAGCGATATCTTTATAAACTATTAATTAATTCTAGGAAATTGAGAGAAAAAGAGCGAGGTTCATATCGAAGATCAAGTTCGATATTTCTCTTTTAGTTGAAAAATGACTAAGTTAAAGCCAATATTACCGGCATTGAAAGAAAAGAAAAGATACCTTGTCTATGAAATAATAAGCGAAAGAAAGCTAGGCAAGGACTTATCAGAGGAAACAGTTAAAAAGGTAATTTCATTACTAGGAATATTCGATTCTGCAAAAGCAGGAATCCAAAGAGTTGAATACAATAAAAGAGCACAGAGGGGTGTACTGAGAGTGGCTAACAAAGAAGTAGATAAACTAAAAACAAGTTTAGCTTTGATAAACCAGCTAAACGATGAGGAAATAACAATACGCACAATAGGCGTGAGCGGAATACTGAAGAAAGCAAGGAACAAATACTTTGCTTCATGAGGTGAACAATATGGAACCAATACAGCATCAAATGATGGGGTATGACAGGGCAATAACTATGTTCAGCCCTGACGGAAGATTATTGCAAGTTGAATATGCAAAGAAAACAGTCAAGCTGGGAAATGCAGCTATTGGAATGGTGTGTGCAGACGGCGTACTCCTTGTGGCAGACAAGAGGATTGTTGACAAACTAGTAGTGCTAGATGCAATTGAAAAGATATTCCAAGTTGATGACCATGTCATCGCAACAGCCTCAGGGATAATATCTGATGCAAGAGTACTAGTAGAGAGAGCACAACTAAAAGCCCAGCAACACAAAGTAACATATGACACTCCAATAGACACATTAAGTGTTGTTAAGGATATATGCAATCTCAAGCAGATATGCACCCAGTCAGGAGGTCTAAGACCTTTTGGAGTCTCACTGCTAATAACTGGGATAGATGATGATGAACCAAAACTCTTCGAGACAGACCCGACAGGCATCTACAATCAGTACATGGCAACAGCCATAGGAGATGGTGAAACAGAGATAAAAGACATACTTTACAAAAAGTATAAAGAAGGATTGAAAATCGAAGATGGATTAAAAATATGCGTCAAAGCACTGAAAAAAGTGTTGAATGATGACTTTCGTGCAAGGAGAATAGACGCCTCATTCGTGCGAACAGACAAGAAAATCATGGAAAAAGTACCAAGAGAGGAGATAAAAAAGCTACTAAAATGACAAAAAGGCATAGCTTTTTGAATTTACAAAAACCTCAGGTTTTTGTGATACAAAATCTAAAGATTTTGTTATTCAAAAAACAGGTTTTTTAAAATGACTAAAGGACAACAATTATTTGATTACCAGAAAATATCCATAAACATAGCAAGATTGAAAACACATGGATACAGCTTTGAGGTAGTTGTTGATCCAGACTTGGCAATTGATTTCAAGCACGGAAAAGAGGTGGAGATAAGAGAGTTGTTGAGAGCAGAAGAGATTTTCTCTGATGCAAACAAAGGAATGCACGCACCTGAGAAAGAACTTCGGAAAGTATTTGGGACAAAGGATGTCTTAGAAGTGGCGAATAAGATATTGGCTGATGGGGAGATACAACTCACAGCTGAGTACAGAGAAAGAGTGAGAGCAGAGAAAAAAAAGAGAATAATCGATATAATACAAAAAAACGGCATAGACCCAAAGACAAAGTTACCACATCCAATCCAGAGATTAGAAAATGCCTTTGCAAAAGCAAAGATACATATCGATGAATTCAAGAGACCAGAAGATCAAGTCAATGAGATAGTAAAAAGATTGACTCCTATCCTGCCGATCAGATTTGCAAAGAAAGAGATACAATTAATCGTGCCACCAGAACACGCTGCTAAGATGTATGGAAGAGTGCAGCACTTTGGTGAGATAAAAAAAGATCAATGGATGAATGATGGTTCTTGGTTTGCAGTAGTAGAGATACCTGCAGGCCTTCAAAACGAATTCTTTGATGAATTGAACAAAGAAACACACGGAAATATAGAAACAAAAATACTAAGTGAAGGGTGAAATAGAAATGGGAGAACTATTAGTGAAAGACAAGGAAGTAGTGGTTCCAGGAGAGATAATCGCAGAAGGAATGGATTATCTACCAAGCTTCGGAACCTACAGGAAAGAACAGAGAATAATAGCCAACAGATTAGGACTATTATCAATAGATGGAAAAGTGATAAGAACCATACCTCTTGCAGGTAGATATGTGCCTAGAAGGAATGATATGATTATAGGAAGGGTTATCGATATACTGATGAGTGGCTGGAGAATCAATATCAACAGCGCATACTCAGCAGTCCTAATGTTGCAAGAAGCAACATTCAAATACATCGAAAAGGGAGCGAACCTTTCAAAGTTCTTCTCATTGGATGACTGGGTGGTTGCGAAGATAATCAGAGTATCATCCCAGAACCTGGTGGATTTAACTATGAAAGGCCCGGGTCTTAGAAAACTTGATGGTGGAAGGATCATAACAGTAAACACGTATAAGGTTCCAAGAATAATTGGCAAACAAGGCTCAATGGTTTCGATGATAAAGGAAGTCACTGGTTGCAGGATAACAGTAGGCCAAAACGGTTTTGTCTGGATTCAAGGAGAGCCTGAGCAAGAATTGTTGGCTGTGAGAGCGATCAAGAAGATTGGAGCAGAAGCACATCGAAACGGACTAACAGATGATATCAAGAAATTTCTTGATAAGAACAAAGTAAAGACAAAAGGTGAAAAACAATGACTTTCAAGAAGAGACCTGATGGAAGGAAATTCGATCAGACAAGAGAAATAGAAGCAAAAGCAGGAATAATAAAAAAAGCAGATGGATCAGCTTATTTCAGAATAGGAAAAACAGCTGCCTACGCAGCAGTGTATGGTCCAAGAGAGCTATTCCCGAGATCACAACAAGACCCCAAGAAAGGGCGACTAAGATGCAACTACAACATGATGCCATTCTCAGGAGCTGGCGAAAGAGTTAGACCAGGACCTAGCAGAAGATCAAAAGAGATATCAATGGTCTCTGAGAAAGCATTACTGCCAGTGGTTGACCTTTCAGACTATCCAAACGCAGTAGTGGATGTATTTATAGAGCTACCACAGACAGATGCTGGAAGCAGATGTGCAGGAATTTGTGCAGCTTCAATAGCGCTTGCAGATGCAGGTATCACAATGAGGAATATGGTATCAGCAGTCTCATGTGGAAAGGTGGATGACAAGGTAATGATAGACCTTGATTATGAAGAAGAATCTTATGAGGATGGAGATGTTGCAGATATTCCAGTTGCAATGGTGCCAGACACAGGAGAGATAACCTTGTTGCAGATGGACGGAAAGATAAAGAAGGAAGATCTGAAAAAAGCAATCGAGATGGTTAAGAAACCTCTGAAAGAGATTGTAGAGATACAAAAAAAAGTACTAAAAGAGAGATACAAGTGAGGTAGTAAAAATGAATCAAGATTTCAAAAATCACATAAACAAATCTTTAAACAAGAACATCCGAATGGATGGAAGGAAAAAAGATGAGTTCAGAAAGATAACTATAGAGACAGGAGTAATATCAACTGCAGAGGGATCTGCAAGAGTTAAGTGTGGTGAGACTGAGCTGATAGTAGGAGTGAAAATGGGAGTAGGAAACCCCTATCCTGACATTCCTGAAGAAGGCGTGTTGATGACAGGCGCAGAACTCTATCCGCTATCAAACCCTGAGTTTGAAGGAGGTCCTCCAAGAGAAAGAGCCATAGAAACAGCAAGAGTTATTGATAGAGGTATAAGAGAGTCTGGAACCATAGATACTAAGAAACTTTGCATAAAAGCAGGTGAGCAGGTCTGGATGGTTTTCCTTGATGTAGCGCCTGTAAACATGGATGGTAACCTGATTGACATTGGTTGCCTTGCAGCAATGGCTGCTTTAAAGAATGCGAAGTTTCCAGAGTTTAAGGATGGTAAGCCTGATTATAAGAAACTTTCAAAAAAATCACTTCCAATATCTAAGGTACCGATAGAAGTGACAGTTGCCAAGATTGGCGACAACTTCTTGGTTGACTTGACAGATGATGAGGAGAAGTTTGTTGATGCTAGATTAACAGTAGCTATATTAGAAGATGGTAATCTCTGCGCTATGCAGAAAGGCGGGGACTCACCATTATCAGAAGATGACGTCTTCAAGATGATAGATTTGGCGATAAAAAAGAGCAAAGAGCTAAGAAAATTGTTGTGAGGTTATAAAAAAGATGGTTGAGATAGAACTAGTAGAGGAAGAATATACCAAGTATGAGATGGCTAGGATGATAGGAAGCAGAGCCCTGCAAATAGCGATGGGAGCGCCTTTCCTGGTAAAAGTCAAACCCAAAAAGCTTGAAGAGCTGAAATACAACCCAGTCGAGATTGCAAAGCTGGAATTCAACGAGGGAGTGCTACCAATAACAGTGAAGAGAATCCTTCCTTACGAGAGAACCAAACAAAAGCAGGCTAAATAATTTTTTTGTTTTAAAATAGAAAACATTAAATATTCCATAATTCTTAAGTTTTTTTATGAATGTTAAACAAAGGTTAAGCTTGATAAGTCAAGTTGGGGAAGAGATAATACAACCTTCTGAGTTAAAAGAACTTCTAGAGAAGAAAAAGAAATTTGTTGCTTATGACGGCTTTGAACCATCTGGCACAATGCATATAGCGCAGGGAATATTGAGAGCTATAAACGTCAACAAAATGACTAAGGCTGGAGCCAAGTTCAAGATGCTCGTTGCTGATTGGCATGGATGGGCTAATAACAAGATGGGTGGAGACCTTGATAAGATACAGAAAGTCGGCAAGTACTTTATTGAGGTCTGGAAGGCCTGTGGAATGGACCTGAAGAATGTTGAGTTTATCTGGGTTAGTGACATGGTTAATGATCCTGAGTATTGGAAGAAAGTGATGCAAGTAGCACGGAATTCAACAGTTAAGAGAGTAATTAGATGTGGACAAATTATGGGGCGTAAGGAAGGAGAAGTAATGCAGGCATCACAGATATTGTATCCTTGTATGCAAGCAGCTGATATCTTTCACTTGAAAGCAGATGTGTGTCAGCTAGGCATGGACCAGCGAAAGGTTAATGTCTTGGCTCGCGAAATAGGTCCAAAGCTTGGCTACTGGAAACCAGTAATTGTTTCACATCACATGCTAATGGGGCTTGGACAGCCAGTTAGCAAGGAAAAGGATGCTACTGAAAGAACTATTGATCTGAAGATGAGCAAATCAAAGCCAGACTCTGCAATCTTCATGACAGATACGAGAGAAGATATAAAGAGAAAGATAAACAAGGCTTACTGTCCTCAAGGACAGACTCGTGAGAATCCAATTCTAGAATACTGCAAATATTTAATCTTTGAGAAGTACAAGAGCTTAAAGATTAAGAGGTCTGCAAAGTTCGGCGGCGACATAGTGTTCAAAAGCTATGAAGAGTTGGAGAAAGTGTTTGCATCTGGAAAACTACATCCAATGGACTTGAAAGGAGCGGTTGCTGAAAAGATGAATGATTTGGTAGAGCCTGTCAGAAAGCACTTTGATAGGAATTCTAAAGCCAAAGCTTTGAAAAAGGAAGTTGAAAGGTTTGAGGTTACAAGATAAAATGTCTGGTTCTCAATCATTAAAAGACTCAGTTGTAAAAGGATTCTCAACCAAGAAAGTACAAGAAATGTACAAAGGAATGACTAAGAGAGGAATCTGGAAATCTGAAGAAACACTAGTTAAGAAATATTTCCTGAAGGAATCATCCATTCTAGATATTGGTTGTGGCTCTGGTAGAACGACTTTTGAACTTGCAAAGATGGGTTATAAGGTTGTTGGAATAGACTTAACACCTGCAATGATTAAATCAGCAAAAGAAATGAGTAAAGAACTAAAAATAAATGCTGATTTCAGAGTTGGAGATGCTACTAACTTTGAATTTAAAAATGAAAGTTTTGACAATGCTTTGTTTTCCTTCAACGGATGGGATCAAATACCAGGCAGTAATAATAGGTTAAAATCTTTTAAAGAAATATTTAGAGTAATGAAATCTGGAGGTTACTTCATATTCACATCACATATACGGGTATTCTTCAGTAAATGGGCCCCATTCTGGATAAAGCAATTTTTTAGAATGTACATCATGAAACCAATAGGCTTCAAAGTAGAAGAGCAAGAATGGGGAGATAGGTTTTTTAGAAGAGGAAAATCTACAGATTATGGAACAGATATGTATATTCATATCTCGAGCTTATCAGAAGTAAAGAATATGATAGAAGAAGCAGGGTTTGTTTTAGAATTTAATGATTATAGAAACACTATTGCACCTGAAGATTCATTGTTGAAGGACAGTGTAAACTGCATGTTTTTTGTTTGTAAGAAACCTGAAAATGCCAACTAAATTCGAAGAAAGGATTTATGCAAAGCTTAGGAAAGTACCTAAGGGTAGAGTAACGACTTATGGAGAGCTAGCTAAAGCTGTTGGAAGTAAGGGTTATAGAGCTGTTGGTCAGGCGATGCATAAGAATCCTTATGCTCCAAAGGTGCCATGCCACAGGGTTGTGAATAGTGATGGGAGTATTGGAGGATTCAGCAGTGGAGTGAAGAATAAAATTAAATTACTTAAGAAAGAGGGAATTGACATAAAAAGCAATAGAATTATTTATTTCAAGAAAAAGTTATACAAATTCTAGTTTTTTCACCGGCAGGGACGGGATTTTCCCGTGTTAACGTTTTGAACCCGCGTAACGTGTGGGACGCGTCAACTGGATCATAAGTCCAGCGTCTTAAGCCAAACTCGACCACCCTGCCTTTGCTAAAAGGAAAAATATAAATAAACAATTGTCTTACTTATTTATGTGTGGGGACGTCAACTGGATTTTAAGTCCAGTTTTTCTTTATTTTTTTAGAAAGAGTTTTTGTTTATATGCGCTATGACCTGATGTCCAGTGCTATTTTTTCTCGTCATGAAAATATTTTGGTTGTCCTGTTGTTTTTTTCGTGTTTCTAAAAATTTTTATCAACTTCTTCCAAGTATTCTTTGACTCTTTTAATAATAGAATTAAGATAATACTTTTCAATATTTTCTTCAAATAATGCTAGTAATTTAGAGTTTTCTTTTACCCTGTAATTATTAGCAACTTTTTCAACTAAGAACAAATCTCTTATCCTTAATAATTGCCTCCTAATGTTTGAAGGTGCTATGCCAAGCATTGGTTGCTTGTACTTTTTTCTGTTAGCAATTGTTAGTTCCTCAACTTCTTTGCTAGTTAATGCTCTTTTTGCTTCTAACATCACTTGTAGAACATCGACAACAACATCACGAGAATCCCCTGGTTGCAAAAGTCCTAAAGAAAGGCATAGTTTTCTAACAAGCTCTCTCTTCTCCAAGCCTTTAGGTGACTCGTACTTCCGAAGAGTTATCTCTGCTAGTGGAGTGTCAATAGAAACTTTTGCCATAAAAGATTTAAGAAATTATTAGTATTTATAATTTATGGTTAAACAGATTAATCTTTGTACCTAATGACTGCAATTTCTCTATATAGTTCTCATAGCCTCTATCTATGTAGTGTTTGTTTTCGATTATTGTCTTTCCTTTTGCAACCAAACCTGCGAGAATTAAAGCCATTCCTCCTCTTAGATCATGACAAATAACTTTTGCACCTTTAAGCTTGTATTGTCCAAATATGGTCGCTTTGTTTCCTTTAAGTATTATATGTGCACCCATCTTTCTCAATTCTTTAATATGTGTGAATCTTTCTGGAAACACATTATCAGTAATACTGCTTTCCCCTTTTGCAGAACATAATAAAGGAGTTATTAAGGCTTGAGCATCAGTTGGAAAATTAGGAAATGGCTTGGCAATTATATTCGCTGATTTCAAATCTTTGTCGCCTCTTACTATAATATCAGTTCTTTCATTTTCAATCGAAACACACATGTCTCTTAATGTTTGCATAACCTCACATACGTCTTCTTTATTCGTGTTTTCAACCCTGATTTCATTTCCTGGAAAACTTCCTAAAATCATGTAAGTTATTGTTTCAATCCGATCAGGACTCACAGAATATTCTGTTCCAGACAACTCTTTTTTACCGTTAATAACAAGTGTGTCAGTTCCCATCCCTTTGATATCTGCGCCCATCTGGTTTAAGAACCTTGCAAGACCTTGAATCTCTGATTCTCTGGCGGCATTATAGATTATAGTCTGACCTTCTGCCACTGTTGCAGTTATCATAATGCTTTCTGTTGCTCCAACACTTGGAAATCCTAGTTTTATCTTTGCACCTCTAAGTTCTTTTGTTTGAGCAGAAACTAAACCGTTGCTAACTTTTATATCAACGCCTAATTTTTTTAATCCTTCCAAATGAAGATTAATTGGTCTTGAGCCAATATTACATCCTCCAGGCACAGGAATTATCGCTTTTTTTCTCTTTGCAATTAAAGGACCTAAAAGTAAAATAGAGTTTCTAATTAATCCTACATTATTGCTTTTGATAATGTGGTTAATAATTTGAGGCGCTATTATAATATTATCTGAGGAGGTAATTTTGCTTCCAATGTTCTCAATCAAGTTTTTCATTACAGAAATATCTTTGATATTTGGAACATTTTTCAAAACTACTCTGTCAGTTGATAAAAGTGCTGCGCATAGAATTGCCAAGCTTTCATTTTTAGACCCGCTAATACTGACTCTTCCTTTTAACTTCTTATCTCCGTTAATAATTATTTTTTTCATTTCAAAATACTAATTTCTAATTCTAAATCAATGTTCTTTTCTTTCTTTGCTTTCTTTTTTATTATTTCGATCAATTTCAACATGTCAGAACCCATTGCTTTTCCTTTGTTTACTATGAAATTAGCGTGTTTTTCAGAGATTTCGGCATCCCCTACCTTTGTGCCTTTTAACCCTAATTCATCAATGATTCTCCCTGCTTGATTGTTTTTGAATATGCAACCAGCAGATCTTTCTTTTGGTTGGGTTTCTTTTTTTATTTCTCTGAAAAGACTCATTTTTTCTTGGATCTCTTTCTTATTCTTTTTTTCTAGTTTTAGTTCAACCTCAATAATTATTTCTCTGTTCTTCTCAATATTACTTTGTCGATGAGAGAATTGCAAGTTTTTCTTTTCCTTAACAATCAGTTTTTCTATATCAATTATTTTAACTTTCTGAACAAGCGTTCCTATTATCTCTCCAAAAGCACCTGCATTGCCAAAAATAGCCCCTCCAATAGTACCTGGAATCCCTTCTGCAAACTCAAGACCTGACAATCTATTCTTTAAAGCTATCTTTGAAGCTTCAGAGAGTCCAATTCCTGCTTGTAAAGTTATTATATTATCTTGAATAGAATAGTCTGATAAATTATTGTTAATCGAGATTATTAGACCCACAATTTCATTATTACAAATTAATATGTTTGTGCCTCTTCCCAAGATATTTACTTTCAAATTATTCTCTTTTGCAAACCTTAAGCATTCCATAATTTCTTCAATTGATTCTGTTTTGGCTAAAAACTCACATCTGCTTTTAACTCCAAAAGAATTTTCAATTAAAGCATGTTTTTCGAGATACATTAGCTTTACTCCTTTTTTATGAAACCTTGATTGATTCCATCAAAACTAGTTGATATTAGTACTTTGACTGTTTCTTTGTTACTGAAGAATTCATCACATGCTTTTTTTACACCAGGAATTCGGTTATATGGCTTATTAAAATCTTGACCACAATAATCATCAATAAGAATTATTCCTCCTTTGCTAACTCTAGGATAAACTTTCTCAAGAGCCAGCTTTGTTGAAGAACACAAATTTGCATCTAAATGCGCAAAACAAACTTTTTTTGGAAGATTTTTTAATGTTTTGTCAAACCATCCCTCATGAATAACTGGTTTTTTTGTTCTGAATTTTTCAAAGTTATTAACTAGTGTTTCTTTGTTTGTATAAATTGCACCTTTTTTCAATATTTTTCCATCATTAATATCTGTGCCTGGAATTCCTTGGAATGAGTCAAAAACGTGGAGATCTTTTTTAGACTTTAATTTATCAAGAGTTTTTTGCATTATTATTGCTGTAATTCCCTCATAACAACCAAGCTCTACTACTTCGCCAGGTATATTTGCATTAACTGTTTGATTAAGCATATGGTAGAGATTTATGCCTCTTTCAACACTAATCATAGTTCTTTTTTTATACTGAAGATGAAAAAATTTATTTTTATTAAAGAGATTTGTGAACTTAACAGCGAGCTTTTCTTTCCATGAAAGATTTATATTGGCATCTAGAATATCTTTAATGAACTTATTATTCATCTTAATAAAGAATTATGTTTGGTTTTAATATTTTTTTAATCAGGTTTAGATTTTTTAAAGTATTTTTGATAAAATTTATAATCATGGGACTAATTAAAGAAAATATGAAATCCCAAATAGAAGTTAGTGTTATTATACCAACTTTTAATCGAGAGTTACTTTTACAAGGTTGTCTTGATTCTTTATCATCTCAGACATTTCCTAAACACAAATTTGAAGTAATTGTTGTTGATGATTGTTCTAATTATGATGTTTCAAGATTAATCAAACATTCTAAGATAAAAGATATATCCTTAGTTTCTTGCAGACATCATTCAGGAAAACCTGGGTTTGTAAGAAGTTTAGGTATAAAAAAATCAAAAGGAAGAGTGATAGCTTTTATTGATGATGATTTTGTTGCTAATCCTGATTGGATAGAGAAAATTGTTTATTATCATAAGCAATTCAAACAGGAGCTCATTATTCAGGGAGGTTTAGATGTTTATTATAAATATCATTTGATAGGCCTGCTTTGGAAATTTATATTGGATGTTAATATTGAAAAAAAAATTGCCAGACATGATGGTAAAATCTATATAAGTTTGCTAGGAACAGGAAATTTTTCTGTTAAAAAGAAATTTTTTGATATGTTTTTCCTAATGGAATTTCCGATAACGAGAGAAGATGAATTATTAAGAAGACGATTAGATACTCAGAATGTGAAGATATTATTTATTCCAGAAATAAAGGCTTTTAATAAGCGAAAAGATTCTGTTTTTTCTTTCTTAAAACAGAGTTATGTTTATGGTTTGGGTGATTGTCAGTTAAAAAACATTTTAGGTAAACATTACAAAAACACATCTGTTTCTTTGATTAGTTTTTCTACAATAAGGAAGCTTGTAAAACGATTTGGAATAAAATCGATAGTTCTCTTCTTTTTGTTACTAATGAAAAACTTCGCTCATTTTCTAGGCACGCTTAGATTAAGAACTTCTTCGAAAACTGCATTAATTATTGGTATTAGACATCTTGAAACTAGAATAAAAACTCTTTTTCATATCGGTCTGCCCTTACCAACAAATATAACAATTGGAACAACTTCTAGATGCAATTATCGCTGTGTCAAGTGTGGTATCTGGGAAGAGAATAACAAAGATTTCTTATCAAGGGAAGAAATCAAACATATTATTTTGAAGCTAAAGAATTGGCTTGGTTCTTTTGTATTTACAATTAGTGGTGGAGAACCAATGTTGAGAAAAGACATATATGATGTGATAAGTTTTTGCACTCAGAATGGAATCATGACTCATCTCCTTACAAATGGCTCTTTGTTGAATTCAAAATCGATGCAAAAGCTTGAATCTTCAGGTCTTTCATTTCTAAGTGTTTCTTTAGAATCAGTCAATCCTGAAATTCATGATTCAATCGTTGGTGCTAAAGGTAGTTGTGAGCACTTAAAAAATGTGATAAGATTGTCTAAGGATTTTTCTTTCAAAACTTTCATTAGTACAGTTTTAATGAAAGAAAACCTTGAATCTATTAAGTCATTAGTTGAGTTTGTAGATTCTTATAGTAACGGAATAAGATTCCAATGTTTAACACAGAAGCCTTACCATGATAAAACTTATAATCAATATTGGTATAAGAACAACCCTTCTTGGCCTAATTCTAATGAAGTAGATAAGATTTTTAACACAATCAAATCTATGAAGAAATCAAAAATATTAAATTCTGAAAAACAGTTAAGATTGATGAAACAATATTTTCTTAATAATAAATCTGTGTCTATGCGTTGTTTTGTTGGCAATCAAAACTTCTTAATATCTTACAGGGGTGATGTTAAGTATTGTTATAGTTTCCCACCAATAGGGAACATTCTAGAGGATAATCCTAGAAAAATATGGAGTTCTCAGCAAGCCAAAAAACAAAGAAAGCAAATATACTATTGTAAAGATAAATGTGTGTTATTAAACTGTAATTATCAGGATTCATTTCTTCATAAAATCAAGAAATTCATAAGTGTGACAAGGAGGTTTGCATAATGTTAATATCGGTTGTGGTCTTAACCTTTAATCGTGCTCAACTTTTGAAAACCTGTCTTGAATCCTTATCTGGACAAGATATTTCTAAAAAAAAATATGAAATTGTAGTAGTTGATGATGGTTCAACAGATAATACTTATTCTATTGCTAATAAATATGATGTTTGGTATATTAAGCAAAAACATTCTGGTGTTTCTACTGCTAGGAATAATGGCATAAGGAATGCCAAAGGAGATATTATTTGTTTTGTAGCAGATGATTATTTATTCCCAGAAAACTATTTAGCTACAATTAATGATTTTTTCAAGAAACATAAATCAGTTGATGTTATTTCTTTTAGCATCCTTACTAAAGATAAAAGCTTTTATTCTCAGATAAACGATTTACATTATAAAACAAGGCTTAGAGGAACATTGAGTGTTTTTAATAGTAGAAGAAAATTTCCTGATGCTATTTTGCCTGCTTCAGGAGCTGCTGCTTTTAGAAAAGAAGTGTTTAACAAAGTTGGATTGTTTGATGAAAATTTACCTTGTCTTGAAGATATAGATCTGGCTATTAGGATGAAGTTCTCGAATCTAAAACATCAATATAATCCTCTGAAAATTCTAAGGCAAAATAATAAACCACTAATTCCATCTTTAAAAGAACAATTCTACAAAGGAAAAAACTATTTTTTTCTAAAGAAAAAATGGGGTTCTTCGTTTAAGCCTGCTTTGAAAACAAGTTTCTTAGGTGTACTATTGGTATTCTTTGTGACTCCTATATTATCTTTATTAAGAGTTATTAAACTTTATTTTTTTAAAGCAGTATTCTTCTTTTTTTTTATGTTAATACTTGATTATGCTTTTTTTCTTGGTTACTTGTCTGCATACATTGAATTTTTTAAGAAATGAAATGTTATATTTGCAGCTATTTCTTGACCTTTTATATTCCAGTGGATATTATTCTTGACATATAATCTTGATTTTTCTTCAGAAAAAATTCGATAAAGATCTATATATCTAATATTGTTTTCTTCCAAGAAAGTTATAATCTCATTCTTTATTTGCTCGAAGTTCAAGTCTTTTGGTTTTGTGAAATTATGTGTTTGTATATCATTATTAATTTCTAAGATTGAAGGAATTAATAAAATATAAAGTGAAATATTATTCTCTTCACATACTTGTTGAAACTCTTTTAATAATATTTTAGTTTTTTCTACATCGTCATCTAAATATTTTAGCTCCAGGTCTTCAAAAATCTTCCATCCATAATATGGAATATGAGAATAAATTCCTGAAATAATTAATATGTGAGTCATTGATCCGCCATATTTTGTGAACATATTATATGTTGCGGATCTACCTGCTACTGAACTTAATATTTTGAATAGCAATTTATTGGCTTTAAAGCCTATCTTTTTATTTTCCACTAATTCTCCTTCTGTCACCTCAAATATTTTTTTACTATTGTCAGGAATATCATTTTCCATGTAAAACCCTAATACAACTATATCAGGATTATATTTTAACCCTTCTTTTTTCAACATCAACAATTCTTGGTCTGTTCCATAACCCGATACTCCCAAGTTTATTACTTCATAGTCTAAATTATACTCATTTAACATTTTCTCAAGAAGTCTTGGATATGTGTTTTCTAATGAGCTATTAATGATTGTCCCCATGAATGAATCTCCAAGAAGTATTATCCTTTTTGTATGATCGAGTTTTTCATATTCGTGTTCGTAATCCATAAACCCTTTTGAGTTGATATTTTTATCAAGATTAGGCTTTAATATCCATAGAAGTGAATCATCATAATTATATCTGGCTTTACTCTCACCTAAGAAAAACTTCTGATCTATGAGAAAAAGTATTAAAATGATGATAACCAAAATCCAATACTTCTTTTGACTTTTTTTCATAACTACTCATATATGTTTTAGACAAAATATTTATATCATTCGTTTTTTGTTAATTTTTATGGGGGTTTTCAACAGATTTGAGTGGAAATTATTCTTTACTTTCTGGATTATTTTCTCTTCTTTTTCAATGTATATTAATTGGAATGAGAATTCCCGTCTTGATTTAACTTTGGCAATAGTTGATGATGGTAGTTTGTCAATTGACTCTTACTACAAGAATACTGGTGATAGAGCTTATTATAAGGGTCATTATTATTCTGAGAAGGTTCCTGGGATGAGTTTCTTAGGAGTGTTTGTTTATGCTCCTTTTAAATTCTTTTTTGGTGTGCCTGAGACACATGATAATCTTTGGAATACAGGTGTTAGCAAGTCGTGGTTAGGACTTGTCTTTATTAGCATTATATTTACTTCAGCACTACTTGGTGCGCTTTCAGTAGTGTTAGTTTATAGAATTTCAGAACTATTTTCTAAAAAAGAGGCACATAGAAAAATCCTTACCATGATATATGGCTTTGGAACCTTGGTGTTTATTTATTCAAGCATGTTTTATGAACATGTTCCAAGCACTTTTTTTGGGTTTCTCTGCTTTTATTTGGCTTTGAAAACAAATAAAGAGAAAAAAGATTATAGTTTCTGGGCTGGTTTTTTTGGCTCATTATCTTTATTGATTGCAATCCCTTTGGTCTTTGTATTAATTGGAACTTTCTTTTATCTTAAAGGTGCTAAGTCAAGGATGAGATTTGTTCTTGGAGCTTTGCCTTTATTAATTATATTTATGGCTTATAATTACTCAGTTTTTGATCATCCTCTTCGTTTAGGATATGACTACGCAGACAATAGTATTATAATGGCTTTTCCCACTTTTTGTAATAGTGTTTCTACATCTGATGAAAAGGTTTTGTGTGAGGCAATCTCTGCATCAGATATTAATATGTGTAAAAGGCTTTCAAACACTGATGAGTGTATATACCATGTTGCCAACGCTGTAAAAGATTCTTATCTTTGTGAGCACATTGTGGATCTTGATTGGAAATCTTATTGTAATGCACTTACAGATTTTGATTCAAGCTATTGCTTAGAAATATCTGATGAGTCAATGAAAAAGAATTGTGCTGGTTATGTCGATAAATCGTCTCTTTCTTTTTTTTGGCTTCGAACCAAGAATTTATTGAGTTTTATGAAACCTGACAGACTTAATATATTGCTGAGAATAACTTTTTTTCCTTATAGAGGTTTATTTTTCTATTACCCAATATTGCTATTCTCTCTTGTGGGTTTGTTCTTTATGTACAAAACTCATAAACGAGAAGCTTTTCTTATATGGTTCTTGCTTGGAACTTTTCTAATATTAAATGCACGGTTTCCTATCTGGTGGGGTGGCTTTTGTTTTGGTCTTCGTAATTTAACTCCTCTAATGCCTTTCCTGATGATTCCTTTGTTGTTCTCTTTTAAGAAGATAAAACTGAAGTATATAATTCCATTCATAGTGATATCTATATTCTTTAATGTATTAGGCTTTCAAATCCCTGAAGAAGCAGGACTTGGAAAAGCTGTTGATAACTTTATCCCTTTTGGAAATCCTTTATTTGAACACTATTTGCCTTTAACATTAAGTCAAGGACCTCAGAGTTTATTATTAGAGCAGGTGTTAGATTTTCAGTTTAAACCTTTACTAAATGTTATTCTTGTTCTTATTCCAGTCTATTTTATCTGGAGAAAGAAATAGTATAAAATAATTACAACGTTGTTATCGGCCTTGACTGCAGAATGAACAGTTTTCCTTTGTAAAAAGCAAACTCTACGTCTTGTGGCTTGCCGTAGTGCTTCTCTATTTTTTCTCCTATTTTTGAGACTTGTTCAACAAGTTTTATGTCTAGGTCAAAATGCTCCATCTTCTCATTCACTTCATGTGTGTCTTTCTTCAAGAAATAAGAATTTGGCGTTACTTGTCCTGACACTAGAGCTTCTCCAAGTCCTTCTACCATTTCTATCAAGATGTATTTCTTGTTCACAGGGTCGATAGTGAACATCACACCTGCATACTCTGCATCTATCATCTCTTGGATGACAACTGATATCAAGACATCTCTGTGGTGGAAGTTGTTCTTTTCCCTGTAGTATATTGCTCTGCTTGTGAATAACGATGCCCAGCACTTCTGCACAGCAGTTATTACGTCGTTATCTCCTTCTATCTCCAGATATGTGTCCTGCTGTCCTGCAAAGCTGGCAGTTGGTAAATCCTCAGCTGTTGCAGAGCTTCTCACAGCCACAATCTTGTGTTTCAGTTTGTGGTAGTTCTTCAAGATGTCTTCTCTTAAGTCTTTAGGGAACTTCTGCTTCATGATTAGCTTTCTAATCTCTTTTGAGACTTTATCAAGTTCTTCTGTGCCTTCAACATCTAGTTTATCAAGTAATCCATGGATATGTGCTCCTATAGTTGTTTCGTCCATGAAGTCCTTGTAGCCATGAACTGTTATGCAGAAGCCGTTAGGAATGTTGAAATGATGAAACATCTCTCCAAGGTTGGCTCCCTTGCCACCAACGATTGGAATATCATCCTTGTTCAAGTCTTTAAGCCATAGAATGTTTTCAGGAGTGTACTCTCCTTCCTCTGTTTTTACTTTTTTCTTTTCCATTTTAAACATCGCGAATTATCCTGACAATACCGTGATTGGCATTAACCTCAACAGTCATGTCGTCCTTGAGTATTTTTGTGGCTATCTTTGTTCCTATAATGCAGGGAATACCTAGTTCCCTGGTAACAATGGCTGCGTGGCATGTCACGCCTCCTTCGTCAGTAACCACTGCTGCAGCTCTTTTCATAGCAGGAACATAATCAGGCCTTGTCATGACTGCTACAAGAATATCTTTTTCTTTAACCTTATCAATCTCTTTTGCGCTCTTTACAATCTTGACTTTTCCAACCACTCTTCCCAAGGAGGCAGTTAGTCCTCGGAAATCATCAATGTCTAAGATATCTTTCTCTTGCAATATGGCGTTTCTGATATTAGTGCATTCCTGTCCATACACTGCTTCATGACCTTCCTTGTCCCAGTAGAGCACACCGTTTTTCTCTCTCTCTTTAAGTATATTTATATTTGGTTTGTTCTCAAAGATCTTGCTTACTTCCCTGGGAGACATATACTTAAGATTGTGAGCTGGTATGTCAACTCTTTTTCCTATCTCTTCAAGCAATTGTGAAGCGTAGTGGGCTGTCCAGAATGTTCCTTTTTTCCTCTCATCCTGCCAGTACGTGAAATCCTCAGATGTTTTTATGAGGAATTTTAGTTCTTTATAGAGTTTCAATTCTTTCATCAGTTTATCCTTGTTTTTCTTGTTTTCTTTCGGCGTGTTCTCTACTCTTTCTAGTTCTTCCTTGATGTCTTTCTTTACTTTTAGAATCTTGTTAAGCTCTTTCTCAAAGTATTTCACCCTTAGCACGTGGGCATCAACATAGTTGTTTCTTGTCCAGAAGAATTTCTTTTGATGCTCTTCTAAGAGCTTTTTCTTATCTTTGCTGTGTTTTTGCACCTTGAGTGCTACTTTTAAAAGTCCAATCTCTGCCTCGTTTATGAATGATAGGTGTACAGGTGCTGTGAGTGTTGAAAATACCTCTGTGAATCTCATTTTATCCTTCACTGGATGCTTATCATAAACAACTCTTATCTTATCTGCTATCATCTGGTCTGTGCCCAATGCAAACCCGTCGATGATCGAGCTTGTGCTGTTCTTGCTGAGAGTGACCTTAACAAACTGGTCGTGCAGGGCAATCAATTCCTTATCGCTCAGTTTAGATAGATTAATCTTTCCTATCTCTATGCATTTCTTGTAAAATGCTTCTTCAGCTGGTAGCCATTCCTTGATAAGATCAGAACTTAAGTTAGGATTCTTCTTGCCTCCTTCAATGACTGCTGTGTATATCTTCTTGATCGCCCCCATCTCAATATACCAGTCAGCCTTTCCGTTGTCAAAGAAGCAGTAATGCACCAGATTACCGCCTAATTCTTTTCTTTTATCAGGCAATATCTCTGCTTCTGCAATCATATGTAGTAAGTAAGGTGAGCCGTCAAACCTCTGATGATACCATTTCTTTCCAGCCCAATGTTTTAGTTTCTTCTTAGCCAGACCTTGGATATATTTCATTTTCATGAATTCGCTTCCATTGCACCACTAACCATTACATTTCTAACAGTGTCTAAAGGAGTGCTTCTTCCGACTATGCCGACTGGCTTCATCAGACCTTCCAGCATTGTGAAATCCATGGTCATATCAGAGAATTGGAGTATTGAGTGTCCGAATATGTTTGCTGCTGTTAGATTTGGGAACACTAGTATATTTGCCTTTCCTTTTAGCGGTGAATCTGGACATTTCCTTTGGGCTCCGAATTCGCTTACAGCAGCGTCCACTTGCATCTCTCCGTCGATGAGTAGCTTTGGATCCTCTTTTTTCACAATCTCCAATGCGTCTCTCACTGTTTGTATGGCTGGATGGTTTCCACCACTTCCTTTTGTTGAAAATGATAGTAGCGCAACTTTTGGAACTATTCCAAAGCTTCTTACACACTTAACTGCATTTAGAGCTATTTGAGCTAGTTGCTCTGCATTAGGATCTATGTTTAAGCTGACATCTGTTATGAATAGTGTTCTGTTATTCTTTACATCACTCACTACAACGACTTCTGAGACGATTCTTTTTTTCTTTCTCAGTATCTGAAGGGCAGGCCTCATAAGCTCTGCTGTTGGGCAGATAGCTGAACCTGCAACTGAGTCTGCATAGCCGCAGTAAGCATACATGCATCCGAAGTAGTTCTCGTTCTCGATCAACTTCTTCGCTGTTTTCAAGTCCATTCCCTTATGTTTCCTAACTTCAACAAGCTTCTCTGCTAATTCTTTCTTAAGCTCAGAATTTTTATAGTCAACTATCTCTGCTCCGCTCACATCCACACCGAACTTCTTGGCTTCTTCATTGACAACTTTAGGATCTCCTAATAACACTATCTTTGCAAGTTTTCTTTCTAGAATCTGTGCACTTGCTCTTAAGAATCTTTCATCCCATCCTTCGCATACAAGCACTTTAACTGGTTTCTTCTTTGCAATCTCTTCCATTTTTTTGATTAGATCTATTTTCATCACCCGTTTATCTAAATGATACTGCTTTGAATTTCTTGTTGCATATAAATCTTTTCAATTTTTTCTTGTATAGTACAAATCTCAGATTTTTTAACTCCAGTAAGTATATATCATCATAATCCTCTATAAACAAGCCAATATTTCTTGATCTAAATTTTTTTATAGCTTTATCTGCAATTGTTTTTTTATCTTCTTTATTTTTAACATTAAGTTCAAAACTTTTTATTGTTCCTTTCTCATCGCTTATGAACTTGTTTGATTTGATCATGTCAAGTTTCAATATTTTTTTGATTGGGTCTTCTTCAACAACGAAATTTTGTGATATTGCTATAATCTTCATATTTGGGTTTAGACTTTTTAATGAATTGTATATATATAATACTTCTTTGTTGAGATTGTTTTTGATTGTTGTTTTTGAAAGTTGAAATTCTTCTTCTTCAACCTCGTTAGAAATAACTGTTTTAATCCATATCTGAATTATTTTCTCGTTGCTGATGATATTGAAAAAGCGGTTGTTTGTCTCTCTTATAATCTGAAGGATGTGTAAATAAAAGGCTGTTATGCTTAGTCTAATGAGTTTTTTTATTTTATCTGTGCTTGGCTTGAATCTAAAAAAATTTAGAATTATCAGTTTTGTTATCAATAACAACAACCGCTTGGTTGTGTATATCTTATCAGGGTCTATCTCTTTTTGAAAAAGGCTGTACATCAGTTTGAGGAATATTCTATTTGCCACTGCAACTGTTCGATGATAGATAAAAGTGTCGTCTATGTCAATTATTAAGAGATCTAATCCCCCCTTGAAGAAATTATTTTTCATTATGCAGTTTGATATTCTTCTTTGTATTTGTCGGCTTTATTCATCAGATCAATTGTGATTTTGTTCATTTCTTTATTACCGCCGCTTGTTCCAAAATGAGTTGAATCTGGATGTTCGATAATATAATGTGCTTTTGCGTGCTTATAGACTGCATTTGAAGGCCTCACAAGGTTGTCGTATTTTCCAGCAACTATTTGAACATTAACTGTTGGTTTCCTTTTTGTGATTTCAAGAGCGTGTTTCTTGCCACTAGTTTTTCTCACATCATCCGCGCTTGCAAATGGTACTAATAGCTTTTGTGGCAGTGTTTTTGCTTTTATTCCAGAAGGTGCTGGTGCTCTTGCTTGGACTTTCTTTATTCCATATTGTCTGATTCTTTCGTCTCCAGCCATGTATATTCCAACATCTCCTCCGCTGCTGTGTCCGCTAAATGTGTCTCTTCTCTTTTCAGCATTTTTTAATTCTGTGTATTTATGCATTTCATCAATTTGTTCAAAAGATTTGTCTGCATTTTCTTTTCTTGGCAGAGAATGGTGACCTTTCAAGTGATATGCGTGCTTTCCTTCTTTTCTGAGTTGTTTAGCCAACCTCCACTGAGAGCCCTCGTTTTGAAAAAGCCCGTGCATCAAATATACTATCTCATCAGTACTGGAAGCATCTTTCTTGAAATGTTTTTTTGTCTTGTAGTTCTGATATTTGGCTATCCCTAGTCCGACAGTGTTGTCTACTGCGTTTCTTACGATGTTTTTGCTGTTCTCAAAGAATACTTTTGTTCTGTTGCTTAAGCTTCGTTGAGAGGCAGCTTCAGCTTTTTTTTTTAATGGTTTATATTCTTTTTTCATTTCTTCATACTTTTTTTCAACATATTGTTTTTTAACTTCAGAAGGTTTTGGAGTTTCAGGTTTAGCTGGCTCAACTTTTTCTTCTAGACTTAACAAGAATATGAAGACTGGTCTAATCATTGTATCTCTTTACCAGTAATTATATTTAAAGTATTTATATATATTGTTTTTTGATGAATTTTGCAGGCATTCCACCCCAGACTTCATTAGGAGGAATCTCTCTTTGGGCCAGACTGTAGGATTCTATTACTGAGTTCTCTCCTATTGTTGTAGCTGCTCTTACAAAAGAATGATGCTTCAGATGACATCCTTTTTTCAACAATATCTTGCCGAACACTGTCTGGGTTATTGTGTATTCATGCCCATCCAGGTAGCAGTCATGCTCGATAGTGACATTATCTTCTAGCTTTATTATGTCCCCGTAAAGGTGGTCAAAAACAACCCCTTTCTCTATTCTGCAATTCTTTCCGATCTTTAGTCCCATCATCCTGTAAAGAAATGTTTTCAAGAAGGAGTGTGGCATTAGCCTTGTTATTTCAACAATGATTCCATTGTAGAATATCTTAAAGATATTCCTTGCTCTCCACCAGTCGTCTCCTGCATTAAGCCTTTTTCCATTGTAGTGAACCTTGAAGTACATTCTCTCAGGATCTTTTAGGAATTCTTTTACTTGCTTTCTGAAAGTCTTATAATAATTCTTGTCATGGATTGAAGGTTTGTGATATTTTTCGATTTCTTCTTCTGTGAACTTTTTCAGTAGTCTTGCAGGCTTTCCACCCCATAGCTCTCCTTCAGGAACCTCTTTATCGTAATCTGAGAAGAACATGAGCATGGCGCTTTTGTTAAGCACGAAGCCTGGCTTCAAAGTTGTGACTCCTCCAACCAAAGCCCTTTCTTTGATAGTGACCTTTCCAAGTTTTAGCTTATTCCCTTTCACTTCGTGTGTGATTATCCTTGAATCACCGCCTACTATGCACCCTTTCTCAAGATAGATAAGCTCTGGGAAGTAAGGATCAATCTTTATGTAGTGCGGGAAACAGACGTCATGTCCGACATTCATTCCTGTTGTTCTGAGAATGAAGTTCTTTATATGGCTAGGGACTATTCTAGTTTGCAATGCCAGGATGAATTTGTTATACAGTAGTCTTAGAAAATTCTTCTTGTAATCGTTCTTATTCTTAAGAGTTATTTCTATTGTTCTTTGATCAGAATTCTGAAGTTCTTTAACAGCGTCCTTGACATACTTCTTCATTTTATAACACCTATACCTTCCAATTCTTCAAGTAATTGTTCTTTGTTTTTAAATTGTATTGCTTTTATGCCTAAGCTTGCTGCTTGTTCAACGCTTTTCTTAGTATCATCTATAAATACTGCCTCTTCTGGCTTTACATTGTATTTTCTTAAGATTATTTTGAAACCTTCTGGTTTTGGCTTCCTTGTCTTCAATTGGTATGACACTATGACCTCATCGAAGTAATCTTTTATTTTATCTTCGAAAAGCTTCCAGTAATCCTCGCAGTAATTGGTAAAGCAGACAACCTTGTGTTTTTCCCTTAAGTTGTTTGTAAACTCCAGCATTTCAGGATAGAATTCTTTTGTCTTCATCATTGCTTCCATTATCTCTTCAGGCGTTTCCTGTATATTGTATTTTTTGATGAGTGTTTCCCATACTTTTCTTCCTGATATTTCGTCCATCTCTGCCTTGTAGCCTAATTCATAGTATTCCTCTTCAAAAACTTCGGGTAATCCATGAATTTTCATGAAACCTTCTATGAACGGAGGCTCTTCTGAGTTAGAGCAAACATCCGACATGTCGAATATTATTAATTTTATCATTTCTTTATGTCCTTCATCTTATGATGTTCATTTTATCTTTTTAACGATTCCGTGGTTTGCTTTGACTTCGACAAGGTCTCCATCTTTCAAAGCTTTTGTAGCTATCTTTGTGCCAATGACGCAGGGTTTGTTAAGTTCTCTTGCAACAATCGCTGCGTGACAAGTGATTCCACCTTCGTCTGTGACAATAGCGGATGCTTTCTTCATAGCTGGCACGAATTCAGGTCTTGTCATAGAAGCAACCAATACGTCTCCTTTATCAACTTTGTCTAAGTCATCTCTTGTTTTGCACACTTTTACTGTTCCAAGTGCTGACCCTTGAGATGCGCATGTCCCATGGATATCTGATTCTAGCACAAAATTTCTGTAATAAACATCCATAAATTCCTTGTATTCTTTTCCTGTGTAAACCTCAAACTTCATATCATCCTCTTCACGTTTCATATACACTATGAAATGTTTCATTCTTTCTTCGCCATCCTTTTTGTCAAAAGATTCTAGCTTTGAAAAAGTTAATTCGAATGGGAAATAGCACTTTAGCATTTCCAAAGGAATAGTGAATTTTTTGCTTATCTCTTTGAGAATCAGGTTCATATGATAAACTGAGCAAAGCATATGTTTTTTTCTGTCATCCTGCCAGTGTAAAACCTCTATTATCAGGTCGAGAAGTTTCTTTGTATCCTCGTCAATGTGGAGTTCTTTGATAAGTTTGTTTCTTTTTTCATTATTATTTTCATAACGAATCTCTTCCTCTTTTATTCTTTGTCGAATATAAATATTGGATTTTAATAGTTTCTGTATCTCTTTCACGTAGTTGGTATCTGTCAGACTTTCTCCATGATAGTAATTTAATTGGTTATAATAGTATTCTTCTTTATGAGCTGATATTTTCTTTCTGATTGAAGCAGATAATTTTTGTATAATATTTTTAAGTGATTCTTTCTGAAAAAGACTTAGAAGGTTTTTATCTTCAGCTATTGTGGTCATTATTTTTAACAAATCAATATGTTCTTTGCTTATGAATGATGGTTTCTTAGGTTGCATCAAAACATTGAATGTTTCCTTGAACTTTTTATCATGGCGATCAAGCTCTGTGATTTGCTCAAGTTTCTTCTTAAAAAGGGGCTCTGCAACATATGATATTCCTTCTACGATATGGCTTACAGATATTGAATCACGATATGCATACCACATTTTTTGGTATAACTTGAAAAGTTCTTCTTTTGATAGTTTCTGTAAATTAGAGTTTCTTACTTTAGCAATTGTTCTCCACACAATTTCAACTAATTTTGCGTCTTTTTTAAGAACCTCTTTGAAATACTCAGGATTCGCTTTAAATCTTTTCATGAATTCACGACCTATGTTCGCAAAGTCTTTTTCAAGATAATGGAACTCAAGATAATCTTTGTCAAAAATGAAGAGTATTTCTGTATATCCATAACCAATCTGTGGGTACATTCCTTTAAGTGCAGAATAAGGACCATGAGATATGAAATTCAAAGCAGCATTAAATCCTTGAACATACCATTTCTTCTTAACGGTTTTCTCATATGTGCCTATTTTAATTTTACACCCTCCTTATAATACCATGGTTGGCATTAACTTCAATCTTATCCCCATCTTTCAGAATCTTTGTAGCTACCTTAGTGCCGATAATGCAAGGAATACCAAGCTCTCTAGAAACAATCGCTGCGTGACAAGTGATGCCTCCTTCATCTGTTACAATCGCTCCAGCCTTTTTTATTATCGGGACAAACTCCGGCCTTGTCATGCTAGTAATTATTATATCACCCTCTTGCATCTTGTCAAACTCTGTAGGTGATTGTATAATCTTAGCAGTTCCAGTGACTTTTCCAAGATTAGCCACTGTTCCGTGGATGTCCCCAAATATTTCATCATAGTTGAAGCTCTTCAACTCTTTCTCAAGCAGAACTGTGTCTTCGTAGTCAAATATCTCTGGGCTTTCTTTCGTGTAAACAATTCCACATACTTCTAATCTCTTCTTCAGAGCATCTAAGTCTATCTTCTTATTATTAAATAAAGCTTGTAGTTCAATTCCTGTTGTACACTCCAACTCATTCATTGATATGCCTGTTCTCTTCTCAGCTTCCTTTAGGAATAACGCTATGTAGTGATCACCTATAAGATTTGCTTTCTTCCTCTTATCCTGCCAGAGACCATATTCTTCAATCATCCTGACCAGCAATCTTAAATACTCTCCGAGTGCTAGTTCATCCATTAGTCTTTCTTTTTCTTCCTTTGCTTTCTTAAGATTTGATTTATAGTTCTTCAGGTAATCCTTTACTTTTTCAGGTTTCTTTGAATGTTCCTTAGTCCTATCCATGAAGTACTTTTCATCCAGGATTACAGCTCTGAGATAATTATTTTGAATCCAGCACCATTTCTTCTGATGTTTTTTTATTTTCTCTTTAACATTCTTGCCTTTTAGGTAATCCTTCACAATTGAAAGGAGCTCGTACTTCTCATCACCAAAGAATGTTTGGTCAACAGGTGTTGATAGTATTGTTAATATTTTGTTGAATTCTTTCTCTCTCCCTAGCTTTTTCACGTGTGCTTTAAGAGCCTTGTTTATCTTGGTCTCTAGATAGTATCCCATTGCATCCGCAATCAACGGAAGAGTAAATTCTCCTATGTAAGAATCGCTAAACCTCTTGTAGAGATTACTTAATTCTTTGTCAGAAAGTATTGATAGATTAACAGAAGAGATCTCATCACAGACATCGTAGAATTTCTTTCTGTAGGGTTCCCATTTCTTTACAATCTTCTGTGTATATTCAGGGTATTTTTTTTCCCCTTCAATTACTAGGTCACCAATCCTGAACATGTCATTCTCATCAAATCCGAACATGAACATGTCATTCTTTATGAAGTTTATTATAATATTAAAGCTGAAATCATGTTGTCTTGCAAGCTCTTTTACACCAGCGGGCAGAACATACCATAGATAATGATATTTTCCACCTCCTTCCTGAATCCAAGGCTTGATTCCTTTTGGTAAAATTCGCTTCATTTTATTTTTCTAACAACTCCTTTATTCGCATCAACAAATACTTTATCTCCGTCATCTAGTTTTCTCGTGGCGACATGTGTTCCTACAATGCATGGTTTCTTTAGTTCCCTACTGACGATTGCAGCATGACTTGTAAGTCCGCCTTCATCTGTTATGATTGCCTTTGCTTTTTTCATCAAAGGAATATACTCAGGCCTGGTCATTGGTGCAACCAGAATATCTCCTTCTTTAAATTTGCTAAAGTGAGTGTATGCACAAACTACTTTTACTATTCCTTCGACTTGTCCTTTAGAAGCGCAGTATCCTTTTATCTCTGTGTGTTTTTCTAGAAAAACTTCTTGTATCAAGTTGATACATTCTCTTGCATCTTTATCTGACAATATGTAATGTTCTTTTTCTTCGACTACAAGGACATATTTATCTCTTTTTTCCAACTCTTTTCTGAATTCAGCAGTGCTTTCTATTTTTAGAAGCTCTCTAGGAAGTGTTTTTAATATTAATTTTAACTCTGTATTGTATATTTCTGCTATTCTCTTTGCGAATAACATGTAGAAATGATTTGATTTCAAAACATAGTATTTTCTCTCATCTCTTAGCTCGGACAACTTTCTGTACATGTAGAAAATGTTTTGCATCTCTTTTGATATATTATGTTTTTTTATTATTCTTGAAACTTTGTTATTCATGTTTTCTTCTTTTGTTTCTATTTCTTTTATTCTCTTTTCTAATTCTTTCAATGGTTTTTTTATGAGTTCTTTTAATAATGGGAGAAAATCTTTTTCTTTCAGAACTTTTGCTATACTCCAAGAGTTTTCAATGTAGAAATATTTTTTCGCATAATCTTTTAGATAGTTGAGAACTTTAGCATCTGATAATCCTTTTGCTTGTAATTCTTTTGCTAGCTTGTAGAGATCTAGCTCAGAGTACTCCATAAAGTTTAGTTTTATAGGCTGGGTTAATACTCCAACTTCTTCTTTTGACAGTTTTAGCTTGGATTCTTTTATTTCTCTTTTAAGCATATTATGTCCTTCAGGGTCGAATTTGTCACACATCCAGTTTGTTTCCCAGTAATCATATATTAAATCATCAAATTCTTTCAATAGACTTAAAACCTCTTGTTTTCCTAATTTCTCGAAGTTTACTTTGTCTAACTTTTTGAACATTGCTCTGAGCTTCTTTTGAAATTTTTCCAAGATAACAAAGTAGTCATCAACTGTTTTTCTGCTAATCTTGGTTTTTCTTAAGAATTCTTCAGCCTGTCTGACAAGATGTTTCTTTGGGTAGAAATACTCGCACTTATTCTTGATATAAGTAGCTATTACTGGAGGGCCGAATTCATATGATACTGAAACAACTGGTGTGTTGCAGTAGAAACCTGTAAGTTCCGCAGCTTGTCTGTACCATTCAATGCTTTTGATTTGTTCTTTCAGTTCTTCCTTCATTTTATTTTTCTCACTATTCCTTTGTTGGCATCAACTTCTATAATATCGTCGTTTTCGAATACTTTAGTTGCATTCTTCGTTCCAACTATGCAAGGAATCTTTAGCTCTCTTGAAACGATTGCTGCATGACAGGTAATGCCTCCCTCATCGGTTACAATTGCACTTGCTTTCTTTATGGCCATCATGAAGTCAGGACTGGTCATTGCAGTTATTAGTATTTCTCCTTCCTGTAATTCATGTGTGTGATGAGCGCTTTCAATTATTCTTGCCCTACCTTTTATCTTTCCAGGATGAGCTGTCATTCCTTTCAATTCAGAAACCGAACCAGCTACATCATGTGTTTCCAAGAACTTTCCAAGATTCTCTCTTACTTCAGGTCCTTCATCATAGTAAATAATGTTTTCATGATTATTTATCCAGAAGATTGATCCATTCTTCCTTTCAATAATTTTCTTTTTATCCAGCTCCTTTCCTTCCACCAAGAATTCATAGAGCTCATTAGGAAGAATATATTGTGAGTCTGTGAGTTCCATGCCTGCTATTTTTGCAAGCTTTTCCTGTGCTGGAATTACTGCTACATGCACTTTTGTGAAGACTTCTTTCTTGTAATCCATTAAATAGGCTGCAACTCTCAGCACCTTGAACAGCTTCTGATATTTTTCTTTGACATCGTACTTCTCATTTATCTCTGCTTGTTTTTTCAATGTTATCTCTTTGAAGTTCTCCAACTCATAAACTTCTTCTTTCATTCTTTCTGTTCCTACTTTCATCAATTTATCAAGCTCTTTCTTGAAATAATTCTCATCAAATGTTGCAACTCCGTAATCGAATGGAATCCATGAGAAATTATCAGAATGTTTCTGTAAATCTTTGTCTTTATTATCAGAAAAAGCTACTTTCAGCAAAGACAGTTTCTCTTTCTGAGTAAAAGTGAGAATTTCAGATGTTAGCATCACATTGAAGTCCTTGATTGGAATATATTCATACTTTTTCTTAAGCATTTCAAAGATAGTATCCTTTATTGGCCAGACAATTGGCTCTCCATAGATGTATGTGTTTTCATAATGATCGTGGAATTCTGCAAAGAATTCATATAGTTTCTTTTTGTTGTTCTCATCCTTTATTTTGTCAACTTTAGTTTCTATGAACTTTAGGAACTCCTCTGATTCCTTGTCAAACTTAACTTTCAAATCAAATATGTGCTTTGGCTTCTTTATTATGAAATCAGTGATTTTTTTATTAAGCTCTTCAGTTTCTTTTTCATTATGTGTCCAGAAAGCTAGAGCATCGTGATAGCTCACAGTTCCTTCTATCCATGGCATTCCAAAGACATTCTTTTGTGACGCCAGGTATATTATGCCGTGAAACACTGGTTGTGCGTAGAATGCTGCTGCATTCTTCTTTTTTTGCAAGATAAAATGACTATTAGGTATTCTTAACTTCTTTTTCTGCATCTTCCATGGATATTTCATTTAGATAGCCTCCTGACAACTCCTTTCTTCAAATCCATTTCAATAATATCATTGTCTTTTAATAATTTCTTTGCTTTCTTCGTTCCTATTATGCATGGTATCTTCAATTCTCTGCTTATAACTGCTGCATGGCATGTTATTCCTCCCTCATCTGTTATGATTGCTTTTGCCTTTCTCATTAGAGGAACAAAGTCAGGCCTGGTCATTGTTGTTACCAAGATGTTTCCTTTCTTGAACTTCTCTTCATGAGTGTTCATTATTATCTGAGCTGTTCCTCTTATCTTATCAACAGGCGCGCTTGCCACATATCCCTTTATCTCTCCTGTAAGGTCTGGTCCTGTTAGTTCTATAAGTTTCTCAGCTTTCTTTCCGTAGAACCACTTTGTTTCGACATCGTCTGTGTTTCCTTTCCTCTTCATGACATAGGCAGACATCTCGTATCTTTTCTTGACACTTGTTTTGCTTGGCTTCTTGTTTTTTAGCAATAATTCTTCTATCTCTTCAACTGTGAATTCGTGGACTTCCTTTTTTTTCAGATCAAATCTGTTCGCTATCTCTTCGCAGTACATATCAATAAAGTAATTGCATTGGAGCATCTTCTCCTTTCTCTTATCTATTCCTTCTCCCATCTCTTCTATGATTTTGAAGTGAAGTTTCAGGTTATTTGATAATTTGTACTTTTTCAGAATCTCTTTCTTTCTTTTTTTCAGGTTTGGAATCTTGTTCTTCAAGCTCTTCAATTCAGCTTCTAATTTTTTTTTGTTTTTCTTGGTTTCTTTCTTAGCTTCTTTCAAGAAATATTCTGGAGAAAGATATCTTATGTTTCGGAAACTGTTGATGACAAACCAGTGCTTCTTTGACTGCTTCTCAAAATGCTTCTTCTTAAGCTTTCCATAGTTCTTTATGCATGCCTTCAAGAAATCAAGCCTTTCATGCTCCATAAAGCTTAGTTCTTTTGGAGAGGACATTGCTATTATCAAATCTGACATTTCATCAGGAGTCAAATCAGGAAGTTCTTTTCTAACAGCGTCTTCCAGATGATATGTTGTGAAAATATCGGTGCATTCTACAATTAAAGGATAACTTAGGAAGCTCACGTATTTTTCAAGCCATCTTTTGTAGGTTTCCCAAAGCTCTTTGTTGTTGAGCTTTTTCCTCTCTTTACTGAATCTCTTGTACAGATAGAAGACTATCTTCTCATTTCTGGCAGTGTCTTTTATTATTTTCTTTAGGAAAGCAGGATTTTTTTTCATATTTTTGAGAATATATTTGTACATCTCCAGCTTTCCATCTTCAGGAGATCTCTCGATTAGCATTCCTTTCTTGTATCCCATGATTGCTAAACTCATACTCCTTACTTTTAGGTCCCTAGAATAAGTTATGAAACAATTGAGTGGATAGTATAATGTCTGTACTGTTCCAGGACATTCCTCGCACCACCAAGAATGCTTCTTTACTTCCTTGACTATTTCGTTGAATTTCATTTTATTATCCTGACAACTCCATGATTCGCTCTTACTTCGACTTCCATGCCATCTTCGAAAACCTTTGTCGCTACTTTTGTGCCTATGACACATGGAATTCCTAACTCCCTGCTAACAATAGCGGCATGGCATGTTATCCCGCCCTCATCAGTCACGATAGCGCCTGCTTTTTTCATTGCAGGGACAAAGTTAGGTGTTGTCATCGTGCTTACAAGAATATCTCCTTCTTCCATCTTGTCAATCTCCTTTGCAGTTAGAATCTTGTTGACCTTGCCGATGTATCTTCCTGTACTTGCACACATTCCCATTATCTCTGTGTATTCCTTCAAGTCTTCCTTGCTAAGTATTTCCTTTTCTTTCTTTCTTGCTTCTTTTCCAATGAATACTTCTGATGTGTAATCTTTGTCATTAAAAATAACTATGCATCTTTTCTTCTGTTCCTTTATCAGTTCTAACGGCAGATCTTCTCCTGAAAGGATATCTCTTATCTGGTCTGGTAATGCATATTCCAAAAGATGGAATTCAACATTTTTTCTCCTAGCAACTTCCCTGCAGAAAGAATCCAGTATTCCATTTGCTTGCATATCTAATGATTTTCTTTCATCTTGGAACAAGCAGAAGTCATCTAGTAAAGAAACTAGCTTTATTGTTTCCTTGTCTGCATTTATCTGCTTTAAGATTTGTTTCTTTTCTTTTTTCACACTCTCAAGTCTTTTCTCATTGTCTTCCACTAGTTTGTCAACATCTGCATTGTCTTTTAATTGCTTCTTTGCTTTCTCTATAAAGAATTTTTCATCAAGGACTTTTGTTCCACCAAAACTGTTTTGAATCCAATAGTACCTCTTTGCGTGATTTTTTACTTTTTTCTTGAATCCAGAGTCCTTGAATCCTTTCTTGTCTGCCAGTTTCACCAGTTCAAAGAATTCTTCTTCTTCGTTATTGGCAGCTGATTTCTTTGTTGGTGTAACCAGAATATTGAAGTACATCCTGAATTGTTCTTTTGTTAATCTTTCTTTTAGGATATCTTCTCCCCCATAAGATATCATCTCTGCAACCTGACCAATTCCCCACCAGTCAAGATAGTTTTTGTCAAACTCGTTGTAGATTTTTAAGAGTTTTTCATCGCTTAAAGATTCTAGATTTAATGAGTTTATTTTTTTAAACTCTTTTTTTATTTCTGAGCACTTTCTTTTCCATTCACAAATTACTCTTTCATATTTTTTCTTGTTAAGAAACATTGGGATTATCTTTTTACCATTATCGATAAGTTCATCAAGGTCACAAATCCATCTAATCATCCCATCTTTAAAAAAACCGTATAGTTGCTTATCATAACACTCACCGAATCTTTTCTTAAGAGGGGCTGTAGCACTTAGTGCAGCAGTATAGATTATATGAATCGCTGAAGGCCTCTCCCAGGTCCACCAGTTCTTTTTCATGTTATCTTCCTAACGATTCCTTTGTCAGCATCTACTTCTACAATATCGCCGTTTTTGAAGGCTCTTGTTGCATTCTTAGTTCCTACTATGCATGGAGTTCCGAGTTCTCTAGATACTATTGCTGCGTGTGATAGCAGGCCTCCTTCATCCGTTACTATAGCTGCTGCTTTCTCCATTATTGGTACTAACGCTGGGTTAGTCATTGGTGTGACTATTATTTCTCTTTCTTTGAAGTCCCTGCCATCTTCGATTTCCATTATTATTCTTACTTTTCCGGTTATTTTTTCTTTCTTCTTTGAAACAGATGTTCCTTTAATTTCATTTATGTCAGTTTCTTCTTCTTTGATTTCTTTTTTCTTATATTTTTCTAACTCTTTTCCTGTTAACACGCTTGGAGCGTTGTGGCCATAGAGCAATGCGTGTTCTTTCAGTCTTAGAGTTAATTCTTTCTTTGGTATTGCTAGTCTGTTATCTGCTAGACTTTTCTTTATCTCTTCTCTTCTCATCGAAACTAGTTGCTCATAGCTTATTTGGAATCTCCTAGCGATTTCTCTGTAAAGCTCGTTCATATAATGGAAATGATAATTAACTGATTCATCAGCGAGGTTCATTATTAATGATACTTTTCTAGCAGACTTTATTATTCCTTGTTGATATTTGTTTAAGTTGTAGTCTTTCAAGTTGATCTTCAAAGGTTTCATCTTTTCCAGTTCTTCATCGATGTGTTCTTTTTCTTTTTTCACTATTTCTTTGAATCTGTTCTTTATGTCTTTAACCGAGTATCCTTCACCCCAGAAGTAATATCTATTTAGGAATCTGTATTTTTGCCAGTGTTCTTCTAGTTCTTTATTTAATTTATTCTTTGTTTGGAGATGTTTTTTAGCTAGTTTTAACAGTTCTGTCTTTTCTTTTCCTATCATGCTTATCTCTTCTGGACTTGTTATGTACTCAATTAGTTTTTCATCAGATTTCTTAAGTTTCTCTAACTCTTTGATGAATCTTTCCATGAAGATGTCGTTGAAGTAGAAGTAGTAACCGTAAAATATGACTCCTCCCCATAACCTTGCTTGTAAGTCACAGCTTTCTTCTAATAGATTTGATAGTTGTTTATTACTGAGTTTTTTCCAGTTTGAATGTTTATACTTATCTGTGAATTTTATGATTTGTTTTGCGATTTTCTCCATAAGTGCCCCGAATTTGTAGAATATAAGAGGATTTCTTTTGTTCATTCCTTCAAGGATTCTATTTATGTTATTGTAGTCTTCAATACCTATTGCTCGCTGATTGTTGAATTGTCTGTAGTTATTTATCTTGTAATTCACTCCAAATAGTTTATGTGCATAATCTCTTCGAATTCCTAGAGCAGCGCTATCTATGAAAAGAATTGCATGAGGTTTTCCTCTGCTAGAAGTAGCGAACCACTCAACTTTTTCTTCTTTTATTTTTGTTATAACTCCTTTGTTCGCATCCACTTCTACATAATATCCGTCTTTCAAAGCCATTGTTATATGTTTTATTCCTACTATGCAAGGAATCTTTAGCTCTCTGCTGATTATTGCTGCATGTGTTGTCACTCCTCCTTTCTCTGTTATAATTGCCTTGGCTTTGTGCAGATATGAAACAAAGTCAGGTGTTGTGTTTGAGGTTACTAGTATTTCTCCTTGTTTTAATCTTTTTAGTTCGTGTAGACTCTTAACTACTCTTACAACTCCTGTTACTTTTCCTCCATAAGCGCTTCGTCCTTTAAACGAGTCTCTATCTGAGATTTCAATTGGTGCTATGATTTTCTCCATCTTGTTCGCTTCTTCTCCTTCGTAGATATGAATTTTGCCTTCATGATAATAACTAAGCATCTTTGTTCTTCTTTTAAGTAATGTTTTCTTTGAGATAGTTTCCTTTTCTAGTTTATACATCTCTTTTTGTTTTAACAGAAGCATCTCTTCAAAGGTGTAACCTTTCTTCTTTCCTATCTGTTTTAGAATCTCATTGATATAATAACTTACTTTCATAATAGTTCTCTTTCTTAGATCTTGGGTGAATGTTAAGAATTCAATTATGTTTGCTAATGTTTTTAGCTTTCTATATTTCTCTCCTTTCAAAGAGTTTAGTAATTTTCTTTTTTTCTCAAGATTGTTATCTTCATATATTTCTAGGTTCTTTAGTCTTTTTAGAAAGTAGTCCTCTTTGAGTTTTTTTGTATCGACGTAGTTGTTTCCTATCCAGAAGTACTTCTTGACATGCTCTTTTAGTAATTTCTTGAAATTCTTTTTCTTGGAGATTGCTAGTAGTTCTTTCTTCTCTTTTTCTAGGAATGATTCTCTGGGAGTTGATAGAATGTTGACATATTCTGATTTTCTTGATTTGAAAACCTTTGTGAGTTCTTTGTCGAATTCTTTTTCAACAAACTCTACTGATAGCTCTGGAATCATGACAATAACGAAATACTTGATGTAGCGGTCATGGATCTCTTTCAGCAAACCAGTCAATTGTTTTAGAGTTCTATGGTTTTTTCCTTCGAATTTCCTTGCAGAGTTTAACACTTCCTTGCTTCTTTGTATCATTAGTTTCTCTGTTTTCCTTAAGAAGTTCTTATCATTTAAGCAGAGGTTCAACAAGCTTTTAGCTCCTTCTCTGATGTCAGGTTCTGAATAACAGGCTCGTGTAGAAGAAGTGTTCTTAACAGAGAAGAAGATATCCTGGACTTTCCTTTTATAATATTGATTGTGTCTATCTATGCATTGGAACACAATGTAGAATATGTAAAACGGTGCTCTCTGGTTAGGAACGTCATGATACCAATTAACTCTTTTGAAAGTTTGTTTCTCGATTTTCCTAACAACTCCATTGTTTGCATCTACTTCTACTAAGTCGCCATTTTTGAAGGTTTTTGTGGCTACTTTTGTGCCTGTAACACATGGGATTCCTAGCTCCCTGCTAACAATTGCAGCATGGCAAGTGATTCCTCCTTCATCTGTTACAATTGCACTAGCTTTTCTCATAGCATGAATGTATTCTGGAGTTGTCATTGATGCAATCAGAATATCTCCTTCTTCCATCTTTGTAATATCTTTCTTGCTTAATACGATTTTTGCTTTTCCTTTTGCAGTTCCTTTGTAGGCAATCATTCCTTTAAGTTCATCACTTTCCTCTATTTGTTGCCTATTTTTTTCTTTGAACTCTTCAGACTCTTTTCCTGATAATGTCCAAATCTTATTATTGATGTTGAAGAAGCAAAAACCTTTTTTTCTCTCTTCTATTAATTCTTTGAAGTTCTTTTTCTTTAAGAGAGCCCCTTCAATCTCTTTTGTTAGCAAATAGAATACATCGTTAAGTTTTAGATCTGCTCTTTTTCCGATTTCTCTGAATAAGGGTCTGGCTAGAAATCCTGCTTTTCCGAATATATCCATTCTGTCTGTTCTTAAGGCAACCATCTCTTTTGTTAGAGCAACTATTTTTCTTAGCTCTTTATCAGCCTTAAGTTCTTTTAGAATTATCTCACTTTCCTTCTTCACATTTTCATTTTTATGCTCGAATTCTTCTAATTTCTTTTTACAGTTGCTCTGTTCTAATTCTTTAACTCTTGACTCAACCTCTTCAAAGCTCCATTCTTTACCAACGAATCCCCTTGCGTTTATCCATCCAAATTCTTTTATATGCTCTTCAATAGCATTCTTTAGTTTTTCACCCTTTAGATGTTTTTGTGCAATCTTAAGAATAGAGACCATTTCGAGAGTTCCTTCTGTATCCCTCTCTGTGGTAGTTAAGGTTATGAAGTATTCCTCTGCTTTCTCTTTACTAACTTTTTTCTTTAGAAATTCTCTTATGTGCTTTTCAAAAACATTTCCCATTAGTAACAATAGATTGAGTGAGGATGATAAGTTATAGTATCCTTTTTTTAGCCTATTTAGTTCTTTGATTAACTCTTTATCTGTTTTGTCTGAGTAATCCTTCTTACTAATTTCCTCAGCAATTTCAATTAACTTCTTTCCTAACATTTTCCACTTTTTAACTATGCTTTCAAAGAACTCTATTCCTTTCTCCTCTAGCTTTTCTTCGAAATACTTTTCAATCTTTTTAAGTTCTTCTTCGCTCTCCTCAACCCTTCCGTCAATGCTTCTATAATAATTCAGGCCTATATTTAAGCCTAAACTATTCTTCACTTCTTTTACAGGTTGACCTAATGTTATCAATTCAAAGAATAGCAATGCTAATCTTCTATGAACAATAAACTTCCATTTCATTTTATTCTCCTAACTATTCCTTTATCTGCATCTACTTCTACGAGGTCACCGTCCTTTAAAACTTTCGTGGCTATTTTTGTCCCTACAATGCATGGGATTCCTAATTCTCTTGAAACAATTGCAGCATGGCTTGTCATTCCGCCTTCATCTGTGATGATTGCTGCTGCTTTTCTCATCACTGTAACGAAATCCGGTGATGTCATAGGAGCTACCAATATGTCTCCATGCTTGAAATGGCTGCTCTCTTTTGGAGTCAAAACAATCCTTGCCTTTCCTTTTATCACGTTCTTCTTCCCCTTGCTGACAACGAGTCCTTTGATTTCTTTAATGTCATTAACTCTAGTTTCAAGGAATGGCTTTGAATAAGCAAGTGCTTCATCGCCTTCCAAGTATTCTATTCCTCCTCCTTCGTTATATATTGTGACAAAGGCTTTTTTTCTCTTGCTAATGTCAACTCTTTTATTCTTGTCAAGCAGTTCAATCAGATCTTTCCTTGTGTAGAAACAGATATCTTCGAATGAAATATTTTTCCTCTTGCTAATTTCTTCTCCGAAGACAGTGTTGATATGATTTGCTATGAATATGAATTTCTTCCTGTAGTCCTGCCAGTTCATGCAATAAGCCAGTTTCTTTGCAATCTTAACTATCTCTTCTGAAACATTGTGTTTCTTGATAACTGCTTTTTTTCTGGATGTAATCTTTCCAGGATATGATTCTATCTCTTCAATCTTTTTCTTAGCTTCTTCTTCAGAAATCTTTTCAAGTTCTTTTTTGAAGTAATTCTCATCTAGAGCTTGTGTGTGTCCATAGCTGTTCCTTAGCCAGTAGTATTTCTTCTGATGCTTTTCCAATCCTTTTTCTGATTTTATTTTCAGGAGTTCTATCTCTTCTTTTTGGAAAAAAGACAATTCTTCAGGAGCACTAAGAGCTTCAAAAATTTCAATAAAGTTGCCCTTGTGTTTTTCAAGAATCTTTTGTTGTAATAATCTTTCAGCACCCCAGTTGCTTAGCTCTGGTAGGAATCCGTATATCCAGAAGTCAATATGGGCTTTATTCCATGAATTGTATTCTTTCAACAATTCTTTATCAGATAGTTCTTGTAATCCTTTATTAACCAGTTTCTCATATTTGGAAAGAACTTTCAATGTTTTCAGCCAATCATCGTAACCCTTCTTTAGTTTCTTGTCATCCAAGATGTATTTCTTGAACAAGTCTTCTCCTCTGTCTCTTAGATGCTTATCATCAAGGGCGAAGACAACCTTGTGGTCCTTGAACAATCCAAGCAGGTCAGGCCATGTGCCATCAATCACTTTAGGGAACTCAACAAATGCTTCGACAAAGGGCTCTATGTAGATAACTTCTGCATCAATCGGCCCCCATTTGAATAAAGTTCTTTTTGGATTAATCATTCTATCTTCCTTACTATTCCTTTGTTGGCGTCAACCTCAACCATGTCTCCGTCCTTGAATACTCTGGTAGCTATCTTCGTTCCGATAATGCATGGAATCCCCAGTTCCCTGGAAACGATTGCAGCATGAGAAGTTATTCCGCCTTCGTCAGTAACTATTCCTCCTGCCTTTTTCATCAGGGTAGTGTAATCAGGTCTTGTCATAGATGCCACTAATATGTCTCCTTTATTGAACTCTTTGGCTTTGGAAACATCCTGCACGACTCTTGCAACACCTTTGGCTTTTCCTAAAGACGCTACTACCCCTTTAACTTCTAGAATTTGTGATTTTACATTGTCTATATTGTCTAATAAGTTATAAAGCTCTACAGCTTCTTCTCCTTGAAAAGTTTCATCATAATCAAGTTCTATTAACTCAACGCAGTATTTGATCCTTGATTTTAATTCAGAGATTTTCTTTCCTGAGAGTATTTTATTTATTTCATCAATAGTTGTAAAGCATAATTCTTCAAAGCTATACTCTGTCCTTTTGGCTATCTCTTTTAGAAACTCAAGAATGTAATAATCTCCCATGAGATTGTTTTTCTTTCTTAAATCCTGCAGGGTGGTTGCTTGCACAATAAGATTCGCTAACGCTGTTTCCTCCTTTGTGAATTTGGTTGCAACCCTATTCTGATTATCTTTTAATTCTTTATTTTCTTCATGCAATTCACGAAGTTTCTTTTCCGGGTTCTTTATTTTATTAATCTCACCAAAGAAATAATCAACACCTAGTTTCTCAGCATCTCTGTAATTGTTCTTTATCCAATGATATTTCTCAGCATGTTCCTCCAATTCCCTCCTGATATCCAATCCTTTATTCTTTTTGATTGCTATCTTGAAAAGGAATTCTTCTTCCTCTTTTATGAAAGACATTTTTACGGGAGTGGAGAGAGTTATGAAATCCTTAAGGCCTTTTTTCCCATACTTTTTTATTATGTCGGGCACCCCTTCATTGTCTGTATAATATGAGATATTGTTGGCTGTTAAGGGAATCTCCCAAACTTTCATATACAATTTTGTAAATTTAAGATACAGATTTTTGAGATAATTTATAGACAACTCTTTAAGGTTTGATGAATCTATTTTTTGGCATATCTCTTGGAATCTGGCTTCGTGTTCTTTCCATTCCTTTATCAGCTTTGCATAGGATCCTGGATGTTTCAGTTCTTCCTTCAGGAATCTCTCTCCTAATTCAATCATTCTGTCTTCTGAGAATATAAGTGTTAATTGCTTGTCCTTTATTGCCAGATATATTCTATTCCATGATATGTCTCTTTTTCTTAGATTCTCCGCGAGAGTTAGAGCTGGAAAATTGATTGTTTGAAGAACTGCAGGCATCCTCTCGGCGATTATTTTCTTGTTCTCTTCAGTGAACTTTTCAATCCTGGTTTTTGCTGAGTCTATTCTCATTTTATTTTTCTTATAAATCCTTTATTTGCATCTACCTCTACTAATTCATCATTCTTGAAGACTTTAGTTGCGTATTTTGTACCGACAATGCATGGTATGCCAAGCTCTCTGCTAACAATAGCTGCGTGACAAGTCACTCCGCCTTCGTTAGTCACGATTGCAACAGCATTTCTCATAGCAGGTATAAGGTCTGGATTTGTCATTGGTGCTATTAGCACAACATCTTTTTCACCATAATAATGTCTTGGCCTGAATATCAGCTTGACTCTACCTCTCACCTTTCCAGGTGATGTTCCTATCCCTTCGACCTTGTCTTCTTTTTTTCTCTCGCATGATATTGCGTATTCATGCAGATTTACAGCTTCTTTACCTTTCTTTACAATCACTTTGTCTCTGATAGAAAGCAGGGCATAATTTGATTCTCCCAGCAGTTTGCCTTTGAATTTCTTTTTTTCTTTGATCAGCTTTGTAACATCCCATGGAAGGAGCTCTGTGCATTCCAATCCTTTCAAGCCTATACTTTTGCTTACTTTTTCCAGATATGGCCTTGTCATGAAGTGGTATCTGTTTAAGTTCTCCCTTATGTGGTCTTTGTAGTAGGTGAATGCTGAAAGAACGTCAAAGATTTTCTTCATGTCTTTTGGAGGGTTTAGCTTTGAAAGTAATTCTTCTCTCTTCTTCTTTATGTTTTTCTGATAATTCTCAGAACGCTTTATCTTCTTGAAGGTTTTTTCTGGCTGAAGCATGGCTTCCTTCAGCTGTTTTATGACATACAATTCATTCCATGCATCTTCATTCTCATAACCACAGGGGAACCACTGGTATTTCTCCAAGTAAGAACCTATCTTTGACTTTAATTTTCCATCCATCTGATGAAGGATGTCTTCAGGGTCTTTCCTTGAGAAGAGTTCTCTTTCTTTCTCGATCGCATATTTTAGCAGTTTCTTGAATTCTTCCTGTTCTTTTTGGGCAAAGCTTTTTTTATGAGTTCCAACTAGTATACTGAAAGCATTGTTCCTTTCTTCTTTGTCCTTTATTTTCTTGGAGAGCCAATTAGTGCATTCCCTTATTCCAATCCTGTTGAAGTCTCTTATGACTGCGACAGGTGTTGAGGTTCCTTGATAAGTATTGAAAAAACCTTCGAAATACTCTGGTTTTGGGTCTTTGAGGATTTTCTCTCCATAAGCATACATATTGTTTATCTGCTTATTGATGAATCTGTCATATTCTTGTATGAAATTTTTGTTTGTCAATATGCTGTTCAGGATATATTTTTCGCATTTTGCCAGCGACCCTGCCTCATAGAACATAGTCACACTGTGACCTATGCCTGTGAGTAGAGTTGTTACTGGAGTCAAGAAGTTCTTTTTATGTATAATATAACAGCTTACGAATGACGATGGGAATAATGGTACACATGGTTTTTCCCACTCAAACAACCATTTATCTTTTGATTCCCCCATTTTATGGTTTTAGTATAGAACGATTTTTAAAAAACTTTTCTAATTTCGACATTGTCAATTAATCGACACATTTAAATACTTGTTTGCCTCAATCTTTGATTG
>JACKQG010000711.1_pt1 | contig 47320 bp, 41 predicted proteins | sample 8237621 | NCBI WGS metagenome assembly JACKQG01 (sample SAMN15677084, study PRJNA649215) | marine metagenome | biome: marine; feature: Black Sea; material: saline water; isolation source: suspended particulate matter (SPM) from the Black Sea western gyre | collected 2013-06-09/2013-06-10 | depth... | reverse complement strand
GGAAATTGCAGATCTTGTCGGGATTCAGATTCACGCCGATCGAAAGCCCGCCGGCGCGGCGACTAAGAACGGGGTACACAAAGCGGTTCCCCTGAAAGAGCCGCTCGTGTCGAGTGTGCAGCGAGTCTGAAGACATGGCTCCCAATGGAAGACCGACTAGACCTCTTTCGAGTCGATCCAGGACATCAGCCTTCGCAGCCTGAGCCCAACCTCTTCGATCTGTAGGGCGCGGTCGTGACGTCGAGACGCCTTGAATTTTGGGGCGCCGGCTTTGTTCTCCAGAATCCACTCTCTGGCAAATTCACCAGATTGGATCTCCTTCAAGATTCGCTTCATCTCGGCCCGGGTTTCGTCGTTGATGATGCGAGGCCCGCGCGAGTAGTCACCGTACTCGGCCGTGTTCGACACGCTGTATCGCATGTAGTTGAGGCCGCCTTCGTAGAAGAGATCGACGATCAGTTTCAGCTCGTGCATGCACTCGAAGTACGCCATCTCCGGCTGATACCCGGCTTCCACCAGCGTGTCAAACGCTGCTTTGACCAACTCGCTCACGCCACCGCACAACACGACCTGCTCGCCGAACAAGTCCGTTTCGGTCTCCTCGGCAAAACTCGTCTTGATCACGCCGCCACGCGTGCCGCCAATGCCCTTCGCGTAGGCCAGCCCGAGGGCGAAGGTTTCTTCGGATGCCCCGTCGCCGGTTGCGATCAGGCAAGGAACACCGCCACCCTTTTCGAATTCGCTGCGGACCAGGTGTCCGGGCCCTTTCGGAGCGACCAGCAGCGTATCGACCCCCGCCGGCGCCTCGATCTGGCCGAAGTGGACGTTGAACCCGTGCGAGCACATGAGGATGTTGCCCGCTTCGAGGTGGTCTCGCACCAAGTTGCGGTAGACGTCTGCCTGGATCTCGTCAGGCAACAGGATCTGGACGATGTCGCCGCGTTTGGCGGCTTCGCTGGTCGGCAACGGTTCGAAGCCATGAGAAACCGCCAACTCGTAGTTTGGCGTATCGGGCAACTCGCTGATGATGACGTTGCATCCGCTTTCGCGCAGGTTCTGTGCTTGAGCGTGGCCTTGAGACCCGAAGCCGAGAATGGCGATGGTCTTGTCTTTCAGTAGCGAAAGATCGGCGTCGTTATCGTAATAGATCTTGGCGGGCATGAGTTACTTCGACTCCTCTTTAACGTACTTGCGTATCGAGCTTTGGTGAATGACCGGACCAGTCTGGTCGTCCGCGTCGCCCGCGGCACTTCGCACCATGGCGATGCGGCCGGTTCGCACCAGTTCCGCTATGCCGAAGGGCCGCATTCTTTCGATGAAGGCTTCGATCTTGTTTTCGCGGCCCGAGATTTCGATCATTATCTCTTCCTCGCCCACGTCCACAACGCGGCCTCGGAAAATCTCGACTAGTTCGCGCACCTCGCTTCGCTTCCCGCCCGCGGGTGCCTGGACTTTCAGAAGCATTAAGTCTCGCTCGACGTAATCCTGCGAGCTGACGTCGACTACCCTGACCACAGTGACGATTTTCTCCAGTTGCTTGCGAATTTGCTCCAGCACTCGGTCATCACCCACGACGACGAATGTCATCCGCGAGAGAAGCGGGTCTTCGGTCTCGCCGACTGCAAGTGAATCGATGTTGTAGCCGCGCGAGGCCAGCATTCCCGATATATGAGCCAGAACACCGGGCACATTTTGCACGACGGCAGAAAGCACGTGACGCATGGTTAGTCGGGACTCCGAGGCAATAGACGGAAACCTCGAATCATAGCCTGCTTGGGGCGGGAGGGCAAGAGGCGGCGGATTACCCCCAGAATTGCCACCATGCCCGTCTCTGGCTCTTGATAGCGTCTCGACGGCGCCCGACCACGCCGGTCGCCTTCGCTTTATGGAACTGTTCTGGCGAGAACCTGGCGTTCTGTAGATTGGCGTTTACCAGATCAGCGCCGTCAAACTTCGCTTTGGTCAAATCAGCCGACGACAGATTCGCGTCGGGCAGCTTCGCACCGCGCAAGTCGGCTTCGAAGAAATCCGCGTTCGTGAAATTACCTCGAAGATCGGCAACGCTGAGATCGGCTCCAGAAAGCTTGGCATTAGTGAAATCGCATCGAGCCAAATGGCCGTAGCGAAAAACGCCGCGTTCGAAATTCGCGTCGCGGGCAACTGCGCCTTCCAGCACGGCTTCCGTGAAATCTGCCTCCGGCGCGACGGCGTTGTCGAAAATCGCCTCGGCCAAGCTTGCCGAGTAGAAGTTCACTCCCGGCATCTGGGCGCCCGTGAAATCGGCTTTACGCAAGTCCGCGTTGTGGAAGTCGGCGTTCGTCAGATTTGCACCGGAGAAATCGGCTTCGGCCAGTTTCTTGCCCACGAACGCCTGCCCTTCGAGCGTCTCGGCATCAACGCGAAGCAATACCATCCCCGACTCTTTGTGTTTGATCTCGATCACAGTTCCCCCTTCTCCGCTATCGGTCAAACCTCGCGCCGTTTGACCATCCTGACTTCGTTCCCTTCGTCGTTGAAAACCACCTCGTCCATGAAGGTCTGCATCAGCAACAATCCATGCACGCCTTCCTGCTCCAGAGAGTCAGGGGCGCCGGGATTGGGTATCTTCGACGTATCGAAGCCGCTGCCCTCGTCCCGAATCACAAAGGTTGCGTCCTTCTTGGTCAACAAGGCATCCAAGTATATCTTTCGGTCGCAGTACGGAGGTTGCGACAGTCGCTCTTTAACTAGTTGAGGGGCTTCGCCTTGGAAGAGCATCTCGCGCGTGTTTAGCATTTCCTCGGGACTGATTTCCAGGTTGCCACGATACAGGGCATTCAGCAGCGCATGTTCCAAGACCACGCCGGCACGCAAACGCGCCGTCGAATCGCAGAGATGCATTCCCGTCATCATCTGCTGAAGCAGATCGACCAAGGGATCAATCAGCGAAACGTTGTTCTCCAGTTCGAAGATGAATTGGGTCCGCCCCAAACAATCCAGCAGGCCCTTGTAGCTCCGTTCCATACTGGCCATGTGCAGCACTTGAGTGACTTCGTCCACCAAACGGTCACTCATCCGGGACTTGGGCACGTATCCCGCAGCGCCATCTTCCAACGCTTCGATCGCAAGCTCGTCTGTTCCCTTTCCCGTCATGAGGATGACGGGCGTGCCCGCGTGATGCGCCCGGATGGCTCTAGCCAACTGCAAACCGTCCATTTCGGGCATCACCATGTCGGTCAGCACGAGATCGTAATCGCCACCCTCTTCCAGACGCTGGAGGGCTTGCTTGCCATTGGTGACGACATCGACTTCGTAATCTTCGTCTTCCAGGATGCCCCGTATGAGAACGACCTGGGTACTGCTGTCCTCGGCCACAAGTATGCGTGACATGGTGGCTTCCTATGCAGCAAGAGCGTTCGGACGACACGCAATACAGTGGGACTCCGGCAAGCCCTGCAGTTGACACCGCGCTGCGGGCATATCTCGATCAGCCGTGGTCGCTGATATACGTCGTGCTGAACAAACCTTCCGCGCAGAACATCCTAACGAGATCTACGCACGATTGCTAGTACTTTTCGGTATTCCGTTGCACGCGTTCAGAGTCGAACTGCGGTCCACCGGAATGCCGTAACCGACGACCATCGTGCGACTTAGATCGAAAGCGGGGAGGCGGAAAGGGGAAGTCGGGGGGAGGGCCCCCGCCGGAGAGCTAACCGATCAGGCGCGGCGGTACTGCGAACACATGTTTGCCAAACATGTGAGAGAGCGCAAAGAAAACGCGAGGGTGCCCTGCTTTGGGTACCCTCGCGCCATTTGAGGTGACAGATCGTCCGCTACTTCTCCTTCTTCTTCGCCTCCGCGACTTTGAAGCCATTGGCAAACGCCTTGTCGTTGAAAATCAGTTCGATTTGCTCGTCGCCGGAGACCTTAGTCGCCTTGCCCTTGCACCCACCACAGCAGAAGCAGACCTTGACCCCAGCCACGTCAATCGCTGTATCGGGGTTCAGCTTGGCACCGGCGACCGGGCACTTCACCAGCTTGGCTTGGCCCGTAAGCGCCAGTTGGTGGTTTGCCTTTGCGGCGTACTTCGCCGTGTCCTTCTTGAACGCACCAGGGCAGCCAGGGCAGCAGAAATACACTTTTCCGCCCTTGTAGTCCACTGCAGAAGACTTCTGGGCAGGTTTGCCCGAAATTGGGCATTTGGCCTTGAACTCCTCCTTCTTTTCGGCGTTCGCCGTCCAGGCCAGGCAGGCGGCTACAAGAACAGCCGCAGCGATGGAGATCCCTTTTGTCATTCTCAGGTCCTTTCGACTTGAAGAGTGGAGCGATTCGAAGTGAGAAACACGATGCCTGCGTCGAATCAGAATCGCTGCATATTATAAGCGCGCGTTTATGCGTCGGGAAGTCCCGAAAACCGCTCATGGTTCAAAAAAGTCTCAAAAGTCCACGAGCAGCACGGTCAGCGAGCGAGCCCCGTGGGCGCCGATGACCAGCGATTGTTCGATGTCGGCCGTCTTGGAGGGGCCGGACAGAAAGAGGCCGAACCTCCGCTCGCCAAGCGTCAATCGCTCGTATGCTTGGTGCATGTTGCTGATGATATCACGGGCCGGGAGTACCAGTGCAAGATGCTGTGCGATGAAGAATGCGGCTCGGTGCTTGACCAACCGATCGGTAACCCAGACGGCGCCATTTTCGGCAACTCCGAATTCGGCCGGCGCGATGAAGAAATCGATATCCTCCAACTCGTGAGGGTCGTTGATGGCATCCAGGTCGACGTTCGCTTCGTTCACACCTTCCACCAACGAGCACACTCGATGCGAGTCGCGATACGCCGGCACCGTTTCTAATGCGGCATTGATGTCCGCGCTGCCGCTCACGACAACGGCCTTACCACCGACCGCCTCCAGGACCTGAGAAAACTGCCCAAGGGGATCGTCGTATTCAACCCAATCCCGCTCCAGATCGGGCAGCGGAACGGGGGCGAGTATTACGCTTCGCAGCGAGTCGAGGATTTCGTGCTTACTGTTTCCGTCCATCTCTTTTTCGATACAGTTCGCGGAAACTCTCCTTGGGGAATTCGGGCAATTCGCGGTGCTTGCCCCACACGTTCAGGCGATTGTAAACCATCCACCTTGGCAGCAACGGAACAAACCACCGGGCCATCTTGCCCGAGAAATTATAGAGCCAGGTGTTCCGCAAAACGATGCTGGCCAGCTTCATCGCCATCCGTTTCTTCCACGGCAGGTGGCGACGAGCAACAATCTCACCGCGCCACGTGAGCAGTAGGTTGTCGAGTGGAATCTTCACGGGACACACGTCTGTGCAGGATGCGCACAAGCTGGATGCGTACGGGAGGCTGTAGTGCTGCTTGGAGTCTCGCAACGGCCCCAGTACCGAGCCGATCGGTCCGGGGATCGTACTGCCGTAGCTGTAGCCGCCACTGCGGCGATAAACCGGACAGGTGTTGATGCAGGCGCCACAGCGGATGCAGTCGAGCGCGTGTCGAAATCGCTCGTTGCGGCGAAAGTCGCTGCGGCCGTTGTCCACCAACACGATGTGCAGTTCGCCCTCGGGGATCGGGCCATGGAAATGGGACGTGTACGTGGTAATTGGCTGTCCCGTGGCCGAGCGCGCCAATAGCCGAATAAACACGGCCAAGTCGCAAATGCGGGGAACCAGCTTCTCGATGCCCACACAAGCGATGTGCAGCTTCGGCAGCGACACGCCCAGATCGGCGTTTCCTTCGTTCGTGCAAACGACCAAGCCGCCAGTTTCGGCGATTGTGAAGTTCACGCCGGTAATGCCCGCGTCCGCGCCCATAAACTTCTCGCGCAGGTGTGCGCGGGCGGCCTCGGTCAGGTACTTCGGATCGGTCGCTCCTTCGTCCGTACCTAGGTGCTCGTGGAAGAGATCGCCCACCTCCTCCTTCTTGATGTGAATAGCGGGCAAGACGATGTGGCTGGGCGGTTGCTCGCGAAGTTGGATGATCCGTTCGCCCAAATCCGTGTCCACCACGTCGATGCCGTGATCGGCCAGCACCGGATTCAGGTGGCACTCTTCGGTCAGCATCGACTTGCTCTTGACCACTTTCTTCACGCCGCGCTGTTGAAGAATGCCAAGAACGATTTCGTTGTGTTCATCGGCGTCGCGAGCCCAGTGTACTTGCGCGCCCAATCGCGTAGCGTTGTCTTCGAACTGTTCCAGGTAGGCCGCCAGATTCGCAACGGTGTGCGACTTGATTTGCGAGGCCGTTTCACGGAGCGTCTCCCATTCCGGCAGCGATTGTGCCGCTTTGTCCCGCTTGGCTCGCACGAACCACAGCGCCTGGTCGTGCCAATGGGTACGCTCTTCGTTTGCTACAAACGCGGCGGCTTGGTCGGCGTGATTGTTCGTGGTGGTGCTCATCAGTTGATGGTTCGGGCTGCCTTGTAGGTCCCGTCTGCCGGACGGGACCTAGCGTTGCAGCCAATTTCGCAGCGTTACCAGGTCCCGTCCGGCAGACGGGACCTACTGCTTGGCGACTTGGCGACCGGCAAATATCTGGGCCACGTGCATGACGTGGATCGATTTGTTGTTACGCCGTATCAATCCTTGCATGTGCATCAAACAAGATGTGTCGGCAGCGGTCAGGACTTCGGTGCCGGCCTGTTCGTGATCACGCAGGCGATCCATCCCCATCATCGTCGAAACGGCTTCCTCGTTCACGGCAAACGTGCCACCGAAGCCACAGCATTCGTCGGGTCGCTCCAATTCCGTCAACTGGATGCCGTCGATCAACTCCAGCAGCTTTCGCACTTTGTTGAACGGCGGAATGACCAGTTCGCTGGCCGCTCCCAGCCGTAGCTGGCGATGCCCATGACAACTGTTGTGCAATCCGACTTTGTGTGGAAAATGCCCCGCGATTTCCTCGACGTTCAGGACATCGGTCAAGAACTCGCACAGTTCGAACGTCCTGCGTTTTAACTCGTCGAATCCCGATTGCCCCTCCAAGTACTGATCGTAGTGATGGCGGACCATCGATACGCAGCTTCCCGATGGGCAGACGACATATTCATAGTCTTTGAAGACGCGCAGGAACTTCACGGCGAGCGGCCGCGTATCCTCGCTGCAGCCCGTATTAGCCATGGGCTGGCCGCAACAGGTCTGCTCCGAGGGAAAGTCTATGTCGACTCCGTGTTTTTCCAGCACCTCGACCGTGGCTAGCCCCACGTCGGGAAACAGTTGGTCGATGTAACACGGGATGAACAGGCCGACCTGCATCTACTGGTGACTCCACGTCTGAGACGTACTCGCGTCCGCAGTTTCTCCAGAAGGCAGTATAATCCAGAATTCCGGCGCATCGAAGTGTCCGAGCGAAACGGGCGACGGAATGAAGCCCTGTATTCGCGTGCAGGATGCCAAATGAGCCGACGCATAAATCGAATTCGGCGCGACACGGGGGAAGGGCTCAGACGTACAGAATTCAAAATTGGCCGGCAAAACTCCAGATTTCGTCGAGCGGGTCGACGGCCAATTTTGAATTCTGTACGTCTGAGCCCGATTTATGCGTCGGCTCAAATCAAAAATAGCCGGATCGACCTTCGAACAGTCGATCCGGCGTTGTCGGTCGGACTTGGTGCGTGCAGTTCTGCCCGCGCGATCAAATGTCGTAGTACAAGCAGAATTCGTAGGGATGCGGTCGCAGACGCAATGCGTCTACTTCGTTTTCCCGCTTGTACCAAATCCACGTATCGATTACGTCCGGGGTGAAAACGTCACCGCGTAGCAGGAACTCGTGATCCTGCTGTAGGGCGTCGAGCGCTGCGTCGAGCGAAGCAGGCGTCTTCGGAACGGCGGCCTCCTCCTCAGGCGGCAAGTCGTAGATGTCCTTGTCGAGCGGATCGCCCGGGTTGATCTTGTTTTGGATGCCGTCGATGGCTGCCATCAGCAACGCCGAGAAAGCCAAATAGGGATTGCAGCTTGGGTCGGGGCATCGGAACTCGACCCGTTTGCTCTTGGGGCTCGGGCTGTACATTGGGATACGACACGCGGCCGATCGGTTGCGCTGCGAATAGGCCAAGTTCACCGGAGCCTCATAGCCCGGCACCAGTCTCTTGTAGCTGTTGGTGGTTGGGTTTGTGAAGGCCAGGATAGCCGCGGCGTGCTTCAAGATGCCACCGATCGCATGCAGCCCCATGTCGCTCAGACCCGCATAGCCACCACCGGCGAACAGCGGCTCGCCTTCCTTCCATATTGACAGGTGCGTATGCATGCCGCTTCCGTTGTCGCCGAAAATGGGTTTTGGCATGAAAGTCACGGTCTTGTTGTGCTTCCTGGCGACGTTTTTGACGATGTACTTGTACATCAGCAACTCGTCAGCCGCCCTGACCAGCTCCTGGAAACGCAGATCGATTTCAGCTTGGCCCGCCGTGCCAACCTCGTGGTGCTGACACTCGACATCCAGACCACATTCGATCATGGTCTGCATCATCTCGTTGCGAATGTCCATCATCTGGTCCGCTGGAGGCACTGGAAAGTAGCCTTCCTTGTGACGCAGTTTGTAGCCCAAGTTAGGATCCTCGACCCGACCTCGGTTCCATTGGCCTTCGATGCTGTCGATGTGGTAGAACCCCTCTTGCGCCTTCTGATCGAAGCGGACGTCGTCAAAGATGAAGAACTCGGCTTCCGGCCCGAAGAAGGCTGTGTCCCCAATGCCCGTGCTCTTCAAGTAGTTGTTGGCCTTTCGGGCCACATTACGTGGATCGCGCGTGTAATCCTCACCTGTGATCGGATCTTGGATGTTGCATATCAGCGATAGAGTGGTCAACTCGGCGAATGGGTCGATTAAGGCCGTGTCGGGTTGCGGCATGACCAACATGTCACTCTCGTTAATCGCCTGCCAACCGCGGATGCTGGACCCGTCGAAGCCCAAGCCTTCCTCGAACACTTCCTCGTCCAGCTTGCTCACCGGAATGGTGAAGTGCTGCCAGAGCCCCGGAAAATCCATGAATCGAAGATCGACCGCCTTCACATCTTTTTCACGACACAGAGCCAATACTTCTTTCGGAGTCACTATGCACTCTCCCCTTTTTGAACAGAAACTCAACTAACAACCAGAAGGATACTCAAACGCCGACACGCGAGAGACGTGCCGGCCGATACGGTGCTGGGCAGTCGTCGGCGTGCGATCACTGCGGGTGGAATCAACACTGGCAGCAGTGTATTGGGTCTGAACAATAGAGCAACGCCGGTGCCGTGCGACAGAATCAAATAGTGCTCTTTGTCCATAAGTTGTTTTGCAGTCATCGCTTATGGAGATTTCGGTCCTTCGCAGATTCTGCGTTTTTTTCCTGAGATGTGCCCGCTTCTTGGGCAGGTGAGTCTGTTTTCCGGGCAGATCGGCAAACATCCGAGTGGGATCCTGCTGTTTGGGAGTCCCCTTCAAGAGCACGCTGTTAGTCTGGCGATAACAGACTTGGGCCGATGTCAGATCCGTCTTGACCGGCCGATTGGATCTTGGGACCATCCGCGGCCTATCCGTAGCAGAAGGGACATCATGAAAGCCAGATGCCTGTGCGTAGCGTTGTTGGTGCTTCCGGCCCTCGGCTGCCAATCCTCGAACTATGCCGAGCGAGGAACGGCGGTTGGTGCGTTGACCGGTGCGCTAGCCGGAGCCGCGATTGGAAAGAACAATGGAAAGACGGGGGCCGGCGCAGTGATCGGTACGGCTGTTGGGGCGCTGGCTGGCACTGCCATTGGCGAGGGGATCGACGCGGACATCGCACGCAACAATGCGATTATCCAGGAACGGCTCGGACGCCAGTTGGCCGGTGCAGTCACGGCTGCCGACGTTATCGTGATGACGCAAGCTAGCTTGAGCGATGACGTGATCATCACGCACATCCAGGCAAACGGAGTGGCCAATCGTCCGCGACCGGAGGATCTGATCACGCTGAGCAACGCCGGCGTCAGCGACGCCGTTATCAAATCGATGCAGACCGTACCGCCGCCGACCGCGGCGCTGCCATCCTCACCCGCACCGCGTCCGGCTCCGGTAATTATCGAGGAACATCACTACATTGCCCCGTCCTACCCTCGGCCGTACAGGTCCCATGGGCATTATCACGGCCCTCCACGTCGCCACGGATCCAACGTCCACTGGGGCTTTTCGTTCAGCAATTGACGGGGCTCTAGATCAGCGACTGCATGCTGCCGAGACCAATCGGCTCGCGGGAGGCAAACGGTTCGCCGTAATTGACGCCAATCGTCTTGCCCCAGTAGGCGGCTTCGTCGCGCAAACGATCCAGGAACGTTGGCGGGTCCTCCGATCGCCCTTCGACAAACTGGCTGCGATAACACTCGATTGCGGCCAGTTTCTGCTCCCATTGGTCGCTGATGTCCAAGACAAACGCCGGCTGTGGGACCATTTTCAGATGTACGCAGAAGTAGTTGTAGATGCGTTCCGGATGGTGCGGGTGACCAGGGATGTCTGACTTGGTCAGCTTGGCCCAGAATCGAGCCGCTTCGACCAGGTCCGTCGCCGCCACGTGGTCCGGGTGAGCGTCAATCCAGTACGGCGCGAACAGCCAGCGAGGCCGCGTTTGCCGGATGACTCCCCCCAGCCGATGTCGCGCTTCCAGGGTTGGTTCCAGGCATCGATTTGGCAGGCCCAGGTTGTCGCGCCAATCAAGTCCCAAAATCTCCGTGGCAGCCGCGGTTTCGCGCGCCCGGATTTCCGGACTGCCGAGTGGCGTGGGTTCGCCGTTCGTCAAATCCAGGACCCCTACACGGAGTCCTTCGGCCTTGAACTTCAGGATGGCACCGGCCATACCAATCTCGGCGTCGTCGGGATGTGGGGCGATAGCGAGAATATCCAGCATCATGGGTTCTTGACCTTTCTTGGGCCTTTCGCCCGTTCAGCCCCGAGCCGTTAGGCGACGGCACGCCGCACCGAACCGCCCACAACGACCGTCGCCTAACGGCTCAGGGTTAAACGGTCGGGAGCCGTCTAATATCGTGGCCGCCCGTCACGCCCGGATCAACGGGGCTGGACGAGATGGCGGAGATTTGGCAGAGTCTCTGTCATCACGCGTCCAACGGGACAGGAGCCGCTATGTCAGATACCGCGAATACCGCTTTTGAACAACTCTGCCAGTTCAGCCGCCAGACGGCAACTCTCCAGTCCATCGAAGAATTGCTCGGCTGGGACGAGCGAACCATGCTGCCTCCGTCGGGCGGCGAGTTTCGGGCCGAGCAGATCACATGCCTTTCGGGCTTGGTCCATCGTCGACGCACGGATCCGCAGGTCGGCCGATGGCTAGAGGAACTCGTCGATAGCCCGCTGGCCGCCGACCCACACAGCGACACGGGCGCTACGATTCGCCAGATCAAACGCGGCTACGAAAAACACATCAAACTGCCACAGTCGTTGGTCGAGGAGTTGGCTCGTACCGCCGTGTTGGGACAGCAGGCGTGGACCGAAGCGCGCAAGAACGACAATTTTGCGTCGTTCCAGCCACTGCTGGAGAGGACGTACGAGCTGAAGCGCCGGCAGGCCGAAGCGATCGGCTACGCGACGAATCCGTACGACGCCCTTTTGGACGATTACGAACCGGATGCCAAGACGGCCGATGTCCAGGAGGTGCTGACCGGTTTGCGCGAGCAATTGGCTCCGTTCGTCGCGGCCATCGCCGATAGCGGCAGGCAAGCAAACGTCGAGATCTTGCGCCGCAACTATCCGATTGATGTGCAAGAGGCATTTGGCAAGCAGGTCGCCGCGGCGATCGGTTTCGACTTTCAACGTGGTAGGCTCGACGTGACGCATCATCCGTTTTGCGCCGGACTCGGGCCCGACGACTGCCGCATCACGACACGATACGACGAACGTAACTTTCCGTCGGCCTTCTTCGGCATCCTTCACGAAGCGGGCCACGGTCTGTACGAACAAGGCTTACGAAAAGACCAATTTGGCCTGCCACCCGGCTGCTATGTCTCACTGGGCATTCACGAATCGCAGTCACGGATGTGGGAAAACGCCGTGGGGCGCAGCCACGCTTTCTGGCAGTACGTCTTCCCGCAGGCGCGCAAGAGCTTTCCTGGTGCATTGCCTGACGTGACATTGGACGAATTCTATTTCGCCATCAACGACGTCCGGCCATCGCTGATCCGCGTCGAAGCGGACGAAGCGACGTACAACCTCCATATCGTCATTCGCTTTGAACTCGAGCAAGCGCTACTTGCTGGCGATTTGGCAGTAGCCGACTTGCCCGGTGCGTGGAACGACAAATACCGCGACTACCTGGGCATCGAGCCGCCCCACGACGCCGACGGCGTATTGCAGGACATTCATTGGAGCGCAGGCTTGGTTGGGTATTTTCCCACGTATTCGCTGGGCAACTTGTATGCGGCTCAGTTCTTCGCGCAAGCTGATCTAGATTTGGGCGATTTGGACGGACAATTGGCGCGAGGCGAATTTGCGCCGTTGCGAGAGTGGCTTTGCCAGAAGATCCATCGTCAAGGCGAATGCTACACGCCGTCCGAGCTGGTCCAACGAATAACCGGGCGCCCGTTATCCCACGAGCCGTTGATGGACTACTTGCGTGGCAAGCTTGAACCGCTGTACGGAATCTGACTTGGGTACTCGAGTGAGCTAGTGCTTTGTCAAAGCAAAGAAGTGGGGTAAGCATCCTGCTTGCCATTCGGTCCATCGCATCAAACGCAAGCTGGAAGCATACGCCACCAAAACCGTCACGCCAAAATTGAGCGTTGGCAAATCACTAGTCCGCGGGCGTCGTGCTCACCATTGTGCCGGACTTTTTCAGCTCGTCGACAAGCGGTATGACGACCGAAGCGGGTAGAGCGTAGCTGGTAACTCGATTGGCGCGAGCGATATTGATACCGATGGTCTTTCCGTCGAGGTCCACCAGGGGCCCGCCGCACTGGTTGGGTTGCAGGACCGTATCGTGTTGCAGGGCAATCGGGAATCCTGCCCGACGCTGGCTCAGTCGTCCACCCAGGCCGAACTGGAAATACTCCTTGCCGTGCGTCAACTGGGCAAGCTCTCCCAGTTCGGCGTCGACTGTCACTTCCCGCTCGCCGCGCAAAACCTTCAAACGCACTTTATCACCCGGCCGACGTTGGCGGATTGCCTTGATCAGACCGTCGAGCGACTCTTCGCGCTTGCCGTCCAAGTGTGTGATGATGTCGTTTTCGATGATGCCGGCTTTGGCAGCATTGCTGCCCGGCACGACTTCGAAAACCTGTGGGCCTTTCTCTGCGTCCTGTAGCTTGACTCCCAGCACGGTGATCCGTCTCTCGATTTTTCGCGGCGCCACGCTGACCACGCCGATGGAAATTGGGATCGTCTCCAATCCCGGCGTCGCCAGCCAACTGCCAACCGGTGGCGGGTCCGAGTCGCCCCATTGAATCGTAGGCAGGTCCTTTGCGTCGATTTTCAATAGAGCCAAGTCGTATTCGTCTTGTGTACCGACGATTTCTGCCTTCAAACGTCGACCGTCGAAAAGCTGGCATTCGATGTTCTGCTTCACTTCGCTGGCCTTGGTCAATACGTAGCCGTCTGCACCGACGATGGCACCTAAGGCCACACGGCGGCCGCCGCTGAGGACGCGTACTGTGCTCTTGATCGGTGCGCGAACCGCGTCCCGAAACGCGTTTTTGACCTTGTATGTGTTACGCTCCTCCGACGCGTTGGTCGATTTGGCCAGGAGACCGGCCGAGACGATCAGGCAAATGGTCGTCAGGACCAAGCGAGCGAGAGCAGAATTGTATCGAGTCGTCTTTGCCATGTTTGCTCCTTTGGGAGTATCTAACGTGCAGCCCTATCTCGGCTGGCCAGGACGTTTGCCTACCACCAACTCCAGTTTGACCTTCTTGTCTCCGCGCAGCACCTCCACCGTGACCTTGTCGCCCGGTTGGCTGTCGTTGACACACATCTGCAGCGAGGAAAAATCGGTGATCGGTTTGTCGCCGTACCGGACAATCACGTCCCCCGGCTTGATGCCGGCCTTCTTCGCCGGTGCGTCGGGAACCACGGCGGCCACTTTGGCTACATCGGAATCCGGATCACCCTGCACGCCAATGCGAGGCCCTGTGCCCGGAAAATGGCCCCACGCATCGCCTTTGACCAAGCGGTCCCAGGCATCGTGATAGGCGGCAATCGGAACGTGCATGTTGGCCGTCAGAAAGCTGCCGATGCGGCTGTTGATGCCGATCACTTCGCCGGACATGTCGAACAACGGGCCGCCGGAATCGCCTCCCACCAATGTGCAATCTGTCGTGATGGCAAACTTGTCTTTCAGTATTACTCGGCCGATGCGCACCACGGGCTTACGGCCTTCTTGAAAACCACCGGGGTGCCCCGTGACTACGCACCAGCCGCCCACGTCGATTCCGCTGGGCTCGGCCATTTCTGCATACGGCCAAGGGCCATTTTCGGTGAGCTTCATTAGTCCAGCATCGAGCGTACGGTACAGGCCCAGCGTCTTGCCTTTTGCCCTTCGGCCGTCCGGCAGGATGAACGTCGCGTCGCGATCCGGCTTGCCCGCAACATGGGCCGCCGTCAACACGTACCCGTCTTCGCTGATGATAACGCCGCTGCCGTGCGCCGGACCAACCACGATACCTACCGTGCAGGCCACTAGTTTCTCGGCGAGTTCCTGCTGGTGTTGCTCCATTGCCTTCAGTTCGGCAACGGTACTCGGTTCGCCGCCCGCGAAGATTGCATCCAGGTCGACTGGCGGAGTCGCGGACTCGTCCGCAGCGACCGAAATCCGAAGGGCAACGCTACTACACAGGATCGCGATGACCCCGATAGCCAATGCCCGGACGCGAGTCACCATGCCCGACGACGCTTCATTCCGACGCTTGTATTTCATCAGCGGTTCCCTGCGTATTGGTTTTGACTGAGGATCTGCAAACTTATGATATATGACGACGCGAGAAAATGCTAAACAGAGGGGAAGGCCAACGACTCGCAGAATTGCCACTCCGAATCGCTTACAATGAGCGGAACGATCGCCCTCCACAGGTGCCTATTTGACTTGGCGACTTGGAAGATGGTAAGCCAGTCAACACTGTTCTCGTCCCATCCGTTGGCTCTCAGTATTCTTAACCGTGATTCGGGGGAGGCAACCCTTACCTCTGGCTGTCGCTGTCCGCGGGTTTTGTATCGCTCGTCTTTGCGTCCGTTGTTGTCGCCGGAGCGTTTTCCTCGGAAAGGCACCATGCCAGTCGTCCCAACAGGCGAAAATATACCATCGCGATAGCGGACAAAATCGCTGTGGAGAGCCCCCATAGAAAGAAACTGTCTGTCGCCATCAGCCAGCCCGCACCCACTCCGAGGACCGCCAATCCTGCAGACAACAGGTAGAACTTCAGCCACCGAGACGTTCGGGCTCCCAAGCTCTTCCAGATGGCTGGCGAGGCGAACCCCAAGGGCGACGCCTGTTCGAACGCGGACAGAAGGAGTATCGGAAATAGAGCTACGCCCGTAAGGGTACCCGCATAGATGGCGGTCTCGTTGGACGATAGCAAATATACCGGTAGAGCCCCGGGAGCGACCGCTGCAAGAAGGCTATTGATGACATAGAAACCGTCGAACATCCATTCGCCGATGTTCACCCCGGGCCACTGTTCGATTTTGTCGTACCCGTTTGTCGTGTCCTGGACAATCGCGATGCTGCAGGCCGAAGCCAGCAGTGCGAAGGCGACTCCCAGGCCAATCACTATCACGCTGAGGAACACGGCTAAGAACTGTTGCATTCCTCCACCGCCAGCCAGTGCAAAAGCCCCGTGCAGCGAAGCGACAAAAGCATGTCCCATTAGCGTCAGCACCACCCAACGCGCCGCCCCTGCCGCGTCCAATAAGAACGAAAGTACGTCGGTCTTGAAAGGCTGCTCCGGTAGCTTTGGTCTGGCTCGTTCCTCGGCCTCGACCTCCGCTTCGGCTTTGGCCATCACCCCACGAGCCATATCGACCATGGCGTTTCCGGTCGGCCTGGGGCTAGACGCCTCTTCCGGAGCAGGTTTCGCACTGGCAGGCGAGTCGACCGAGTCGGGCGCCAATTCCTCTCGCGGCAGGTACTCGTTAGGAGGACGCTCGACGGGTTCGCTAAGTCCGAATTCGTCCTGGTCCTCCCGCTCGCGGTGCTGCGTCGGCTCGGGCGGCTTCTTGGGTACATTGACCATCACCATCGAATGGCAATCCGGACACTTCACCTTCTTACCCACCTGATCCAGTGTGGCGTACATTCGCGTCCCGCATAGCCAGCATTCGATGCCAAACTCCTGCTGCTGGGTCTGGGCGACCGCCGAGCTGGACTTGCGGGGCGCTTGTCGCGAAGTCTTGCTCTCCGAAGGCTGCGAAGCAGGGCTTTCCTGCGCGGGTGGAGCATCAGGCTCCGCTCGATATTGCGCCTTCTCTTGAGATTGCGTTTGCGTGGGTGCCTGAATCGGCGCGGGCGCGGGTTGCGCGACGAAGTCTTCCGCAAAGAAGTCGTCTTCGATAACTTGTCCGGAACGGGCCGGTTGCTGATCAGCTTCGCCGGGAGCGACGATCTCCGCGCTGCACTTCGGACATTGGCACTTCTGCCCCGCCTGGCCCGGCGGCACCTTGACTCGCCCGCCGCATGACGAGCATTCGAAGCGAATCGAGGAACCTTGCTGCGCCGACACTCAGGAGCCCTTTCACACAAAAAAACGCCGGTTTGGTGCAACGGCACCAAACCGGCATTGTAACGTTTCCGGTGAGGGCAGGCGATGCTAGGCCCGCTGCCACGTGGTCGGAGTCATGTATGGCCACTCGCTGTTCATCGGCGCATGCAGCGAAGATGTGGCGGGAGCGACGCCCTCGGTTTTCCACATTGGCAGCTTGCCGTAGCGGTCCAATTCCAACCACAGCAGCGTACACGCGGTACAGATGGCGATGAATGACAGAATCAACATCATCGTGTAGACGCTCGTGCGCTGCTTGACCTCGATCTGTCCGCTAGCTAGCTCTTGTGCGACTAAGTTTTGTGGCGACACTGTCTCGTACCTTTACCAAACCTCGTTGTGTTTTTTCGTCCACCTGAGCCACCGCACGATCAGGATCCGTCTTCAGCACCACGGCGTAGCCGAGATAGCCGCTCGAGCGGAATACTTCCAGGCGGTGGCCGACACGCAGGCCGTCGTCCGAGCCGATCGAAATCTCGATCAAGTTCCTCTCCCCCACGGCGGTGACGATACCGTCAAGGTTCGGAGGAGGCATTCCATCCACATTCGTGTTAGGCGTGAGTCCAACCTTGTCCATCACACGCTTGTAATCACTGATCTGAGAGGCCAACTGCAAGTTGCGTTCCTTGAAGTTCTTGAGGAAGCCCTGCACTGAATTGTATTGATCGGTGAGCTGTACCACTCGATCGAATTGTTTGTCGCGGTCTGCTTGCGCGACCTGGATCTCGCTGCGCAAGCTGCCGATTTCAATTCGCAACGCAGCGACTGTCTGTTGGGCCACTTTCAACGCCTCGGCCGATTCCCCTTCAGACGCTTGCAGGGCCCGAAGTTCGGCTTCCTTGTCCGTCAGGCCTTGCTTCACCTCCGCCAGTTTCGTTTCCAGCGAGCCGATGGCGTGGCGTCGAGCCGTCATTTCACGCTGATACTCGTTGCGCAACTCCTCCATCTCGGCACGCAGGTTGACATTGGCTTCCTTCAAGGCCGCAAGCTGATGAACCAGTCCCAGCGGAGCACCCTCGGTCGTATTCTCCGGGGGGTTCGTGACAAGCGTCCTCCAGTTGATATGCGTCGCGGAGACGGCAACGGCGAACGTCATGAAGACCAGACTCATGATGAAGATGAGCACGGTGAAGACTTTGCCTAGCAGTGTCATGACCGTATCCCCCTATAGCGTCGATACTTGGATAATCAAACCTAGTATAGTTTTGCCCCAAACCCACTGTCAACGAGCATGTTTCAAATTAAGGGGTTTGCGCAGACTGGACGGACTGTGCGTTATGCCTCGTTTGCTGATAATGCAGCCGTCGAACCGGTCCAGGGCGATTACTCAAGTGTCCCGAACCGTATGTGAAAGGATAATATCCATCGTAGCCCGGTCCTGCTCTAATATCGAGCAAATAGCACCTTTTTATTCCGTTCTTTTGGCATGTTTCGGACTGCGCGGGCGCCGAAGCATACCTACGACCGCCAATGCAGCGCAGACGAGACAGCATAACGAGGCTGGTAGATCGCCGAGTCGCTGGTACCAACTCGGCCGAGTGTCCCGCTCCACTTCCGCATAGATGACACGCTCCGCTCGTCGTGGGCCCTGTCGGACGATTCTCCCATCGGCATCGACAAAAGCGGAAAAACCCGTATTGGCCGCAACCAGCACAGGAAGACGGTTTTCGACGGCGCGAAAAGCGGCGCAGGCCAAGTGAATGTCCAGGATGCTGGAGCCCTTGAACCACCCGTCGTTGGTAACGTTGACCAGAAGATCGGGCGGCTTGCCAGACCGTTTTAGGGACGCGATTTGGCCGCGGATCAGGTGCGGCACGGTGCTTTCGAAGCAGATACTCGGTGCCATTCGCGTTCCCGACAGTTCAAAGACCTCGGGTCTTTCGCCTGCCGCCAGTCCGTGAGTCATGGGCGTCAGCCGATACACCCACGGAAACACATCTCCGAGCAGGATGTACTCGCCGAATGGGACGAGGTGCATTTTGTAATATCGTCCAAGCAACTCCCCTTCCGGGCTGATGAACAATGCCGAGTTGTATCGACGCGGCTCGCCAGGGCCCAGGTGCTGCGTGTCCGTCCCCGCCAGTAAGTGGATGCGATGATGGATGACATTGCCGTCTTCATCGAGGCTTTTGTTCAGGAAGGAGGCGATGTCCGCAGCCTTCTCGCGGAATGCCTGAGTCCAGTCAATTACCCTTTTCTGATATTCGGCGGCGTCAAACGGAATATCCTCGGGAGGGACCAGGTCGCCCTCGACAACAACGTCACCCAGGCGGCCCGTATACGCGGACTCTGGCCAGATGATCAAGTCGAGCTTCGGGTGGTCGGCCACGGCTTTTTGGCTAAGCTCGAGACACCGCCCAAGCATCTCTTTGCTTTTCTCCACATCCGATTCGTAGGACGTATCGAACGAGCACTGGATCAATGCAACGCGCAGCATCGGTTCCGATGGCGATGACGTTTCGGCATCCCGTAGCCGGAATCTGCCGTAGCCGACAACAACTACAAACACGACAACCGCAATCAGAAGTGGCCACACTGCGAAACGGGGCTTGGTACCAGCGGACGTTCGGCTGGACGCGGGCAGCATTCGAGCCACACTCGCGGCGACGAGCATGACGACGAAACTGACCCCGTACGCGCCGAAGATGTCTGATATCTGAATCAGCGACGTCCAATCCAATTGCGTGTGACCGAGCAAGGCCATCGAAAAGCCCGTGATCGCGTGGCCTCGCGCCAGTTCCAGGCCCGTCCAGACCGTTGGTGCGGCCAAAACGATTGACATGCGCGCCCGATGTACGGCGACCCGAGTCAGGCCGATGAACAGCAGAGGGTACACGGCCAAATACGCCGACATGGCCACCCAGCCCAGATTCAGTATGGGGTGCGCCAAGCGAATTCCGTACATCATGAACAGCCAGTGAAACGTGCAGCCCAGCCAAACGGCCAGATACGGCCGCTTGCCGCCGAGACGGTCCCGTTGAATTAAGATTAGCCAGAACAGAGGGGCCACCCAGGCCAGCGGCCACCAGTCGAGTGGAGGGAAGGCGGTCCACATCAATAGACCGCCGACCAGGGTCAGCGAGAATGGCCCGCGATACCACGGCAGAGATTCAGGCTTGCCGGCGGACGAGGCGTCTTGCGAGGCCCGTTCGTCCACCGTGGCATTTCGATCGTCTCGATCGGCTTGACGTATGCGTCTTCTGGCGCGATTCACAAGGCTATTCAACGCTGCAATGGGATTTGATGGACTGACGGAAAGGCTTATTCTAGTGGGCATCCGACAAATCACCGAGACCAGATTGGAGTGGACGTGGTGCGAGAACGGCAGTCCGGAAAGGCGTATTTCGGCTGGGCGACGGCGGCGTTTCTCGCAGGATTCGTGGGCTACTTGCTCCTGTTCTACACTGCCGTCCCCGAGCGTCTGCAGATTTGGCATGCCGTCTTCATTCCTGACTGGGTCGTAATGTCATGGGTTGGCGGCGACTTCGGCCGCTTCAGTGTGCTTGATCGCGTACCGGTTCTTCTGGTCGCTGGCTCGATCGTTGCCATTGCCTTCGTTTTCGGTCGTTTGACCCTTTCCTTCGTTCGATGCGATCGCCAACTCTTTCGTTTGGAGATCGTCGTGTTTTCCATAGGTGTGGGGCTTAGCGAACTATCGCTGCTCACTCTGGCCATTGGACTGCTCGGAGGCCTGCGTTGTCTTTGGTGCTTCGTCCTGCCAATTGGACTCGTCGTAGCGTTGGCGGCGTGGCAGTGGAAGCGAGGGGCATTTCAACAGCCAAACGACAACGCCACCGGAATCGGCGACGCCGCAACGACCGACGCCGATTGGCTCGGGCGCTGGGGGCTCTGGCTGGGCGTGCCGTTTGTGCTGCTGATCCTGTTCGGTGGCATGTTGCCGCCTTGGGACTTCGACGTTCGTGAGTATCACTTGCAGGTTCCCAAGGAGTGGTACCAGGAAGGGAAGATCGGCTTTCTGCCCCACAATATCTATGGCAACATGCCGTTGGGTGCCGAGATGCACGCATTGCTGGCGATGGTGATAATGCCAGGCGAGCGCGACTGGTGGTGGGGCGCGCTGGCAGGCAAGACGGTTATCGCGGCCTTTGTACCACTCACGGCGTTGGCGTTGTTTGCGGCGGGCCGTCGGTTCGTCTCGACCACGGCGGGCGTCTTCGCAGCGCTCGTCTACATGTCCACGCCGTGGGTGGTTCACGTATCGGTACAGGGCCTGAACGAAGGAGCCGTCGCCTTCTATCTGCTGCTGGCGGTCTACGCGATGCTGCTGTCGAGTCCCCCAGTAGGTCCCGGCTGCCGGACGGGACCTGATGCAGCAGACTCCGGCGGCAAACGGTCATCCGTCTCCAGGTCCCGTCCGGCAGACGGGACCTACCGTGAAACCACTCGGGTCATGCGCGGCCGGATCCTCCTGGCGGGTTTCCTCGCAGGGTCGGCCGTCGCGTGCAAGTATCCGGCCGTGCTGTTCGTCGTTCTACCGTTGCTTGCGTGGTCGATGTTCTGTGAGAGGCGTTTCGACTGGAAACGAGCGATATTGTTCTTGCTGGCGGTCTTCGTCGCGTGCGGGCTATGGTTCGGCAAGAACTGGGCTTTGGCCGGCAATCCTGTCTATCCACTGATGTTCGGTGGCAAGACCCGTACGGCGGAGAAGACAGAGCAGTGGAACCGGGCTCATCAGGTACCGCGGGACGAAGACGGACGGCGCTATTCTGCAGCCCAGGCCGCCGACGCGTTTCGGCAATTCGGTTGGCGCAGCCATTGGCTCAGTCCTTTGTTGATCCCGCTTGCCGTTATGGCTTTCGTTTCGACTCGGTGCCGCCGGCTGGCATGGATGATGGCGGCCTTGGTTCTGTACTTCGTGCTCGCCTGGTGGCTGGTGACGCATCGCATTGATCGCTTTTGGGTTCCCGTGCTGCCAATCGTGGCCTTGCTGGCAGGCGTCGGGGCGGTGTGGTCGAACGATCGCCTTTGGCGTTCTATCGCCGGCACGATACTAGTGTGCGGTTTGTTGGCAAACTTGTTGTTTCTGGTTTCCACCAATAGGCACGATCACCGCCACCTGGTTAGCTTGGAGCAACTGCGTCGTGACGAACCGGCGGACGAACATGGGGCCTCGCGAGTCAACGCTTTCCACCGATATCTCAACGAGGCGGTGCCGAAGGGCCATACCGTGTTGTTGGTTGGCGATGCCCAGCCTTTCGACCTAGAGATGCCGGTAATATACAGCACGTGTTTCGACGACTGCGTTTTCGAGCAATTGATGAAAGGCCGCACCCGGGAAGAACGCCTAGCCGCACTACGCGAGCACCGCATCTCGCACATCTACGTCAGTTGGGCCGAAATCGAACGCTACCGCAGTCCCGGCAATTACGGCTTCACCAACTATGTGACCAAATCGGTGGTGCGGGATGAGTTGGCCCGCGATCAAGGGTTGCTCCGTAGAGTGCCGTTGAACATCAATCCGGACATCGGCGAAGTGTTCCAGGTCGTTGGGCACACGCAACCCAAGTAGGTCCCGGCTGCCGGACGGGACCTGAATCGCAAACGGATGCTGCTACACCCCGCAAGGTCCCGTCCGGCAGCCGGGACCTACCTGCGCCGCCCTCCGACGTACCGCAGCAACAGGCCCGCCAGAATGAGTCCTCCGCCGACCAACGTCCACCACTGCGGCGCCTCGTATGTTGACGAGTGTCGCCAGGCGAGGAATACCCACACGGGAACGAGGATCGGTTCCAGCAGCACGATTCCTGACGCTTCGTGACCGACTACTCGCCGCAGGCCGCGAGCGAACAGCAGATAGGGCAATCCCATTTGAAACATACCGAAACCGGTTAGATACAGCGTTTGTTTCCCCATCGGCCAGATGTCGTAATGAACAACTAAAGGAAAGAACAGCACCGCCGTGACCAGATTGTTCAGCATCACCAGCCACGCGCCGTCTTCTTCGCGCAGGTGTCGCAACGACAACACGATCGCCGCATAGGTCGCTCCGCCCAGAAGGCCGAACACCACGCCCGCGATCGACTGGCCTTGCACTTCGTAACACAGAATCATGCCGACGCCCATGACGCAAAAAATCAGCAGCCACCAGTCGCGTCGATGAACCGGTTCGCCCAACACAAAGACACCCACCAGGAAGACCCACACGGGTGCCGTATGCTGCAGCCAAATGGCATTCGCTTCGGTAGTAAGCGTCATTGCGCTCAGGAACGTGTAGTTCATCGCCGCATATGCCAGGACCATGGGAATCAACCACGGCGTCCACCGAGGCCGTCTTACGAAAGGGAGAAGGATGACCGTGGCAAAGAGGGCTCGCCAGAAAGCCAGCAGCGGCCCGCGCACGGGCATGCCTTCGATATCGCTGGGCCAATCGACGAACAGCGGCGATTTGACGAAGAAGCCGCTGGTGCTCCACATGATCGCCGCGACAAGGATCAGGAGACGCCCCGTGGCTTTCTCGTTCATAAGAAAGTACTACCGCACTCGGCTCGTTTAGCGGCGACCCAACGGACGCTGCTGAAAAGGTAGGTCCCGCTTGCCGAGCGGGACCTGGATGTCTGCCGTTGGAGTTCACGCTTTAGCGTGTCTTCGAAAAGCACGCTAAAGCGTGAACTCCAACAAACCGAAGGTCCCGCTCGGCAAGCGGGACCTACTTCTGGCCGCTGGGGAAATCGACGAACACTTTCAGCGCACCGTCGCGCCGCTGTTCGTACAACTCGAACGCTTCCTGGATCTGGGCCAGCGGATAGCGATGTGTGACCAGTGGCGACACGTCGATTCGCCCTTCCGCGATCCACTGCATCGCCAGCGGGAAATCCCGTTCGAAGTCCGGATTCACCGTGGTTTGGACGTTGATGTTCTTCATGAACAGGTCTAGCCAACGGAGGCCGTCGATCGTCGCCGGCGGCACGCCGAAGAAGAGGATGCGTCCGTGTTCGCGACAAAGGTCCGTACATAGGTTGAATACCTGCTCGCCGTGGCCTACCGCTTCGATCACCAAGTCCGCCATCACTCCGCCGGTCAGTTCGGAAACGGCCTCCACTGGATCTTGTTTCTCGGCGTTGATCACCGCGGTGGCGCCCATGCGCCGGCTCACCTCCAGGCGGTAGTCCACCCGGTCAACCACGATGATCTGCCGGGCGCCCAGGTTTCGTAATGTCGCACAGAGCAACTGGCCCATCGGGCCCTGGCCGACGACAACCACGTTCCAATCCAGCAGGTTCGGCAGTTTGCGCAACGCGTAGATAACGGTTCCCAACGGCTGAGCGAGCACCGCGTGATCGTCTGGCACGCGAGGATCCAGCGGAATGGCCCGCGCTTCGGTGACGCGATATCGTTCGAAAAGCCCAACTTGGAACACGGGGACTGCCAGCACGCGATCACCCGGCTTGAATCGTTTGCCGTTGGTGTCCACAACCGTGCCGATCATCTCGTGGAGCGAATGGCCGACTTGAGGGACGCACTCGGGATAGCCGCCTTGGAAGAAAGGCATGTCCGAGCCGCACAGACAGGCCAGCTCGGGCTGGAAGATAATATCGCCCGGTTCGCCGCTGCCGGGAGCAGAATCCAATGTGGGCTCGGGAATGTCGATCAGTTCGACTTTGCGAGGGATGCTGATTTGTCCAGCGAGCAAAGCTTGCTCCTTTCGTTCAAGGTCCTTCTATCGTCTAAACGCAACGCAGCGGAGGCTGGTGAAGAAGTAGGTCCCGCTTGCCGAGCGGGACCTGTGCTGCTGACAAACCTCGAAACTCCAGATCCCGCTCGGCAAGCGGGACCTACTTACTAGCGTCTTATTCCGCGACAGCAATCTTGATATTGCGGTACGCAACCGGGCCGTGATTACCTTGGAACATCAGCGGCCCAGTGGGCTTCTCGCCCCCGCCGATGCTTCCGCCTGTAATGCCCTTCATCTCGACATTCTCGTGAATCACCTTGCCGTTCAACGTCACTTTCTTGAAAACGGCGTTGGCAATCTTGTTGCCATTCTCGAAACGCGGCGCACTAAACTCGATAACAAACTCCTGCCACTCGCCGGGCGCCTTTGCCGCGTTCAGCAGTGGGGCTGCGGCGCCATACAGGCCGCCGATGTCGCCAGCCCCGACTTTCTCTTTCCCAAAACTGTCCAGCACTTGGATTTCGTAGTTCCCCATCAGATAGACGCCGGAATTCGATCCCTTGGGCACCATCAGTTCGAGTGTCACGGTACAGTCGCCAAACTTCTGCTCCGTGTAGATGTCCACGCCATGAGCTTTCTTATTGACCAATTGCCCCTCGCCCTCGGTTGGCTCGGTCACGGCCAACTCGCGCGGATTGACCGGATCCATCTTGGCGATGCCAGCGACCCACTGGCTCCCTTGAGGTTGCTTCAGGACCCAGCCCGATAGGTCTTTGCCATTGAATGGTTCGACGACGTTCTGTTTGTCGGCGGCTGAGGCGGCGGATGCAGCAGCTAGAAAGGCCGTGCCGAAAACGCAGGTCAGTGCTGTTCGCAGGTCGCGCGTCATGATGTCTTTCTCCTTTGATGCTGACGGTCGTGCGGGATGGACCAAATCACGTGATGGCGTCCCCAATGCAATGGCGTGCCTTTTAGGATCTGGGCACATTTCCAATGTGTTCCTGGTTAGCATAGCGGAAAATCCAGCGAGTTGCCATTTGACTGTAGAACCGACGCATGAATTGGGCTCAGCCGTGCCGCGCTGAACTCGATCTATGCATCGGCTCCGTAGAACGGAATTCATTCCGTTTCACGAGGGGACAGTCTTGGCTGTGGGTGGCATCAGCACATCTGTCCACGACCGTTTGTGTTGGAACGTATCTCTGAAACTCGTGGTCCGAGCCAGTCGCCTCGCCGCAAGTTGTTGCGTCACCGTAGGTTGCGGACAGGCCGCCGGGGCGCCGAAAGCGTCATCTGCAGAAACCCCTGCAAAAAACCGGCGTTTTGCGGCGGCTTGTGCGCTATAATGGACTACTATCAGTTTCCAACCTCCCATGGCAATTCGAGACTCGCTTTTCGCGTGGAGAGGAGGTGAGGGCGATGAATCCGAAACGCACATCTTCAGGCCAGGGATGGAGACCGTACGAGCCAACGCTCAGAGACATTAGTCGCGCCTGCGAGCACATTCAGGCAGGCTGGTCGGAAAGGGAACGAGATAAACGCGCGGGGCGACTTCGCGCGGTCACGTGGGTGCCGCCGAGCGTGGATTGGAGTGCTCTAGCCGAAGCAGCCAACGAGGACCAGAAGAGTTCGCAGTCGCCCGGTGGCATTGAACTCGACGTGTGAAGGCGATCGGAAGAAAGGAGCTCATGAGCAGGACGGGTCTGGTGGACTCGTCCAGACGGCTCCGCCAGAGCCGTCCTACGGGGACTCCTGTTTCACCTCTCGTTTGATAGCTCGGTGTGGTTTGGCAGACGCCAGTCGATAACCTTGTGGCCCAACTGGCCGAGTTCGCGATTGATCGCCGAGAACGGCTTGCTGCCGAAGAAACCGCGCCGCGCCGACAATGGCGATGGGTGTGCGGCTTGAACCAATGCGTGACGATTCAAGTCGATCAGGCGAGATTTCTTCTGGGCTGGCCTGCCCCAAAGGACAAAGACCACCGGATCGCTCTTCTCGTTCACCTTGCGGATTACTGCGTCCGTGAAGATCTCCCAACCTCTGCCGCGATGCGAGTGCGCTTGATGGGCTCGGACCGTGAGCACGGTGTTTAGCATCAACACGCCCTGTTGCGCCCAGGATTCCAGGCAACCGTGATTCGGGATGTCACAGCCGACATCGTCATGCAATTCCTTGAAAATGTTCGCAAGAGACGGCGGCGGTTTGACTCCATGCCGGACTGAAAAACACAATCCGTGCGACTGGCCCTCATCGTGATAAGGGTCCTGTCCCAGCAGGAGGACTCGGACCTGTTTGAACGGCGTCAAATCGAATGCGGCAAAGACATCTTTGACCGGCGGATAGACTGTGTGTCGGCGGCGCTCGGCGCGCACAAATGCCTGTAACTCCCGATAGTACGATTCGGACAATTCGTCGCCCAGTACTCGACGCCACGATGGCGGCAGTTTCAAGTTCATTGCGGTTTTCTGTTGGGCGTCGCGTCAAGTACGGTCATCGGAGGCATCCACTTCCGTCTCGGCTTGTTCAGCCGTCGGCGGATGCCCTACCTTCTCGCGCAGAAATGCTACTAGGTTCTCCGCATCGTCCGAACCGACGCGAATGATACGCCCCTTGACCATCAGGATCGCGCAGTCAAAGCCCCATAGATTGTAGGTGAATCCTCGTCCAGGAATCCAATGTATGCCCCAACCGTCGATCACCGCCGAACGTCCCGACTCCACCGAACTCATGTCCGAATAGAGGATCAGTTTTCGAAACACTGGCAACGGCCCGTAGCGGATGGCGAGGCACTCGCCCTCGTCGCGCACGGTGAGCTGTTTGAACATCAGGGCCACCAGGACCAGCGTCAGTGCCACTCCAAGTGTACAGAGTACGACGGGCTGTTGATCTCGACCGATCCACGCCAATACAAGCAAGATAACAACAATCGGATAGAAGATGAGATGCAACGGCGCTTTCTGCGTGTGGTCGTAGCTCATCGCTGGTTCCCCATAACTGGTGCGTTCCGCGGTGCTCTATCGCGTGACCTCTGAACAACAAGTCGACCAACAGCTTAACCTTTTATCCCATTTATGTCTCCCGCAACACGGTTTAGGGGTTTACCAACGAATTTTTTGACCGATAAGTAACTAATTCGGTTTTCTGCGTTCGCAGGTTGACGGGACATGTAAGGGCGTCCGATCGTGAAATGCCCAAAGTGCAATTGCCGAGAGTTGTACCGAGCTAAGCGAGCGACACGGCGGATTGGCTGGCCGTGGCGTTGGTTGTATGTCGCTGTCTATTGCGATATTTGCGGACATGTCTTTACTCATTTCCGCATTCTCTGTTCGCGCCTTCCCGTAACCGAATCGAAGTAGATTGTTTCCATTGGCGAGCGGCATTGCGGGCTGGCAAGCGATCCTCGCGCTGTTATTCTTGGAGCACGTAGGTCAGGGTCTGCCCTGAAGGAATCTGCCGCAACATCGAGGAGAATTCGCTGATGACCGCAACACACGCAACCACCCGACGAGAGTTCTTGGGACGGTCGATCGGTGCCGGGGCCGCCGGCCTCTTGGCACCAGCCGTACTGACCAACCAGGCCCGCGCTTCGGCGAAGGCCGATGCCGGCAAGTACGAAATCGGCATCTACACGCGACCTTGGGACAAGCACGACTATCGCGTGGCGCTTGACGCAATTGCCGAGGCGGGCTTCAAGCACGCTGGCTTGATGACCACGACGATGCCATCGGGCCGTTTGGTGATCTCCACTGCGACCAGCGAGGAGGAGGCTGTTCAGGTTGGCGAGGAAGTAAAGAAACGCGGCTTAGATGTGCTGTCGGTCTACGGCGGTGGGATTCGCGTGAGCAAATCCCTGGAAGACGGCATCGCCGACGTGCGAAAGCTGATCGACAACTGCGTGGCGGCTGGGGCAAAATCCCTGCTGATGGGAGGCATCGGCAACGAGGAACTGTACCAGCGGTACTACAAGGCCATCGCCGAATGTTGCGACTACGCCGCCGAGAAGGGCGTGCCGATTACCGTGAAGCCGCACGGCGGCTTGAACGCGACCGGGCCTCAATGCCGCAAATGCATCGAGTTGGTCGGCCACAAGAACTTCAGCCTGTGGTACGATCCGGGCAATGTCTTTTTCTACTCGAACGGAGAACTCGATCCGGTCAATGACGCAGCCGACGTGGACGGCCTGGTGACGGTGGGCATGTGCATCAAGGACTTTGACATGGTCGTCAAGGACGGCAAGCCGACGCGCGACGTCTGGGTCACGCCCGGCACCGGCCGCGTCGATTTTCCCAAAGTCCTCAAGACACTCCGCAAAGGCGGATTCACCGGCGGCCACCTCGTGATCGAATGCGTAGCCCGCGGCGACGGCGATCTGCCCACGATTCTGGCCGAAGCCAAGAAGGCGAGGAAGTTCTTGGAGGAAGTGGTGGCCCAGGTGGCGTCATAGGCCGCAGTGGAGGGTGTCGGGTGTCGGGTGTCGGGTTTCAGGTGTCGGGGAAGAGAGGGGATGGGAAGTCGCTGGGCGGGGTGGTCATCCAGGAATGGACTCGCAGGACAGATGTACGAGTCCATCCCGAGAACGGAGCGGACTTTGAGGTCCGTCCCACGACAGCCAGGTGTCGTGCTCGGTCCGCCGCAAAGTTCCCTCTTCCCCAACGCCCGAAACCGCCCGCCTTTCGTCCCTACACCCCGCGCCAACCGGCGATAACCTTCTTCAGTACCCCGAGCGGCGGTGGGCCATCGTGGACAACCAGTCGGTGGCCTAACGTCAGCGTTTGGCCCCGCTTGATCGTCACCGCCCCTGGAGCGACGATGCACGGGTTCACCATGGCGATCGGATGCAGATTGTGCCAGGTGCTCGGCGGGTTGTCGGGATGGTCCAGTACGGCGATGCCAACCGTCTTGCCGCTTTCAAGCTTGATGACGTAGTCGTACCAGTCGGCGGCCGGCCAGTCGGTTTCGGGCTTCAGGTGATGGGGGTTGGGCAAGTCAACTTTGCCGTCCGGACTGCAGTAGAACGCCTCGCCGTCCTTTCGCCCTTTGACACAGAACCCGCCAAACGCGGTCTGGTCGAGCGTCGCGTCCACCGTCGCGGTCAACTTGTACTCCATGTCGACGACATAGACGCCTTGTGTTTCGCACGCCGTTACTGACGTTGCTTCTTTGATCATCGCATCGTCGTCGACCATCCAGTCGTTTTGGATTTCCAGCACCGCATGCTTGGCATCTGCCGTGGCGAGTTTGACGCTGCGGTTCTTGATCACACGCCCTTCGGTTGGTGCCCAAGATCCCCAGCCCCAAAAATCAGCCTTCACCTTGCCCTTGGTCGAATGCCATGCGAGGAACACGCCGCGGTGGTGACGGTGGTCGCCCGGCGCAAAGTCGACCGCTCGTTCGCCCGAGGGCGTATTCAGCGGATAGAGACAACAGACGCTGTTCGCCGTCAGGTTCGTAACCGCAGGCTTCTTCGTCATGTAGCTGAACACGGTTCGGCCGTCGGGCGTCTTGAGCACCATGCCGTGTTCGTCCGGCACAAGCGTGAAGGCCGGTTCCGCGCCATCCGCCGCGCAAGCGTGGATTGAAGCACTGCAGGCGCAAAACACAAAGACGAGCAAGAAAACCGCCACCGATCGAGAATTCACGAGTTGCATGACTTGTCCTTTCTCAGTCCAAACGTTTGATTCGGATATTCCTATACCAAACAGGCCGGCCATGATCCTGCAGACCGATATGGCCCACGCGGGCAAAGTCCTTCAAAGCAGTTGCGAATTTGTTCTTCGTGCCGTCCGGGTTCTTGTTCGGTTCCGTCCACTCGCTCAAATCCATGTCGATGATCTGCTCGCCGTTCAGCACCACTACGATCTTGTTGTCGTCACACATGATGCGGTACGTGTTCCACTGGCCAGGCTTCTTCACTGTGTTCTTTGTCGGGGACAAACAGTCGTAGATGGCCCCAGCACAGTTTCCTTTGCTCCACTGCTCTCTGCCATACGAATTGGAGACCTGCACTTCGATCCCCGTGAAAACCGGATCCTTCAAGTCCGACGTTCGCAGGAACACGCCGCTGTTGGCTCGCTCCGGTACTTTGAACTCCAATTCGAGAATGAAATCGCCGTAGGTTTCCTTCGTCCACAGATAGTCGAGGTTGTGTTCCCGGCCGTCAAACTCGCGTTCCAGTGCGATCACACCGTCTTGGACCACCCACGATTCGTCCGGGCCGCACAGCCATCCGGATAGGTCTTTGCCGTTGAACAGCGGAGCAAAACCATCATCGGCGGCCTTCTTTGCGTCGCGTCCTCGCTGGTCAGCAAAAACGGTGGACGACAGAAGTAGCCCAAAGGCAAAGGTCGTGAGCGCAATTCGTCTCGTCATGTTGGTACTCCCAATGTTGCAGCACGCACTTCAGAGTATTCAGTCTGGGAAAGTCGTGTTCCGCCGTCAACAGGCGGCCACGGCAAACACCTGTGTCGTTAAGCCCGTTCCGGCATGATAACGGCTGACGGCCCCCCGCGCAAGGTTCTTGACGCGCGAAATCCTGAAGATGTTGCCGGATGCCTGGAAAGCGGCCCACTCGCAACTCGTCGAACGTTCCGCGGAGAGGAACGGGAACGTCTGAGCCAGATGCAGGCGTCAGTACGATTCGACCATCCGAAGCATGATGGTGTCGTTCAGGCCGTATTCGACGCCCGACGTGTATTCGAGCCTGCGGTCGAATAGGTAGGCGATCTCGAATGCCGATATCTTGCCGTCGTCTTTGACATGTTCAAGGCCGACGCTCAATCGTAGATCGCGATAAGTCGTCAAATCGTCAAACAGCGCGTCGCGTTCGATGGCCCAGGTGCCACCACCCAACTCGCCGCCGATGGACAGATGTTTCTTGTCGGTCAACCGGAAGACCATGCGAGGGCGCGGGAAGACAAGTTCGAAACGTACGTCCGGATGGGGTAGTACGATCAATCCGCCAACTGGAAGGACTTTGATGTCGCCTCGGTCCAAGTAGTCGACCCCAAAGACGAGTTCGGTTATTGCGTTCACGCGCAGAAACCCAACCGCATGGCTGGGAAAGCGAATGCCTTCGCGACTGCTGCCTTCGAAATCGCTCGACGCCACTACCGCATACGCCACATCGTACCCAAGGTCACCGTGCACCTCTCGCTTTTGATACCCGAGACTGAAATCAAAGACGCGCGGAGGCATGTCGGTCCGTTCCGGGCCGGCCAGAAGATGAAATTGCATACCCACGCCGATTCCCGAGTCCACCCCGCGATGCTGATAGTGATTCGACGCCAGTGTGACCATCCCGAACTGATCGCCGTCTCCGATGATCCAGCCGGTCCAGCTCGAATGGTAGCGGTATCCATGAAAGTCCTGCAGCATATCGGTGACGGGGGTCTTTTTCTTGTTGATCGCCTCGGCATCCACTGCCATGTCGACCGGAGCTGGTTCGTCAAACGCTGGCAGCGTGCTCTCTTGCGACAACTCCAATTGCGACTCCGGAGCCAGCAACGGCGGTTCCATGTCGGTGAGTGTTTGGCTAACCGGCTGCGCAGAAGCAGACGTTGCGAAAAGCGAAACGAACATCCCGACAAACAGCAAACAAGACCGTGGCATAGCGTTTCCTCGTGCGAAGAAAGACCACCGAGCGGCGGTCAGTAGATCCCTACTGCATAGGGCGTAGAGGCGTCAATAGCGAATCGCCCAGACGCTTCCGCATGGGATGCTAGCATTGAAGCAATCGTGCATGTGTCGCGGTCGTGAGACCGCGACACAACGGGGGTCTGGTGCGGCCGAGCTTAGTCCGCCAGCGCCTGCCGGAGACGATCGACTTCTTCGTGCATTGGGCAAGGGGGAGCTAACGCACTGTTTTCGCGTTCTTGTTGGATCCGCAGCGAAATGAACCTGGGCCCGGGAGCGCCGAGGATTCCGGCCGCGCCGTGCTGCCAGTCGTGTAAGCCCGAGAATTGGGAGACGCAGGGAAAACCGGCGGCCTGCGCGAAGCCCGCGAAGTTGACGTTGTGGTTTGTGGCTGCGGTCTTCTGGCCACCGGTCACTTCGTAAAGGCCGTTGTTCACCAGCACGATAGTCAGATTCACCGCACCGCTGTCGATTACCGAAACCAGGCACCCCAGGCTCATCAACAGCGACCCGTCGCCGCAGAAGGCCAGCACTTCGCGATCGGGTTGCGAAAGAGCGAGACCGAGACCCAGCGGGACAACGCCGCTCATCGTGGACGGCACGTAATGAAAATCGAGGACATGCTGGCACATCCGCGGCCAATGGTGGGCGGCTCCCATGCTGGTGACCACGATCTGGTCTTCGGTTCGCAGGTCAATCAGAACTTGCAGTGCATCGGCAAGTCGCATTGCATTCGCCGGTTCGGACACGACGTCGGCATCAGTATTCATCACATGCGTCCTTCGGCAATGAGTACGGCCCCGGCTTGTCCGGCTTCTCGGCAGTGACGGTAATGCTGGGCGAGCTTCGGCTTGTCGCTGTCGTCAGCCACGATCACATAATCAATGCCCCAAGCGTCCAGGATCGGCTGCGTGAAACGCCGCGCCGAGTCGCCCGAGCCTTCCACCAACCAACTCCTCGCACCAAGGATGGCAAACACCGGCAGCTTCAAATCGAACAACACGTTTCTCAAAGCATCGCCTGATTCAAACAGGCCAGTCGTTTGCATCATGAGGATCGGCGATGCGCCACCCAGAAACAGGCCGGCGGCCAGCGGCCAAGCCTCGCCTTCGCGGCAAACGCGAAGCAGTCGAAAGCTCGGCGACGATTCCAATGCCGGCTCCCACGGCCCCAAGGCCGAATCAGGCAGCCAGATGACGTGAGTGACCTGCAGTTCGGCGAGCGTGTCAGCGATTTCCGATCCGGAGAAGAACATGGGTGATCCTCTTCGCGGGAGAACATATCAAGGGACAGATTACCCGATCCATCGTACTGCCGGAATCGGCCTGGTATGATAACATCGGAGGTCATCGGAGGCACGTTGGAAACGTGCCCCACCTCAGGCAACGAGACGATTCTTCAGTGAGGCAAGACGACAATGAACCTGAAAGGTATGACATGGCCAGCAATCGCGTTGGCACTGGCCCTGTTGGTCGCTGCGCGAGCCGAGGCCAAGCCCCCGAACATTGTGATGATCATCTCGGACGACCAGCGTTGGACCGATTTTGGCTTCATGGGGCATCCGATCATCCAGACGCCCAATCTGGACAAGCTGGCTTCGCAAAGCCTCGTGTTTCCGCGCGGTTATGTGCCATCGAGTTTGTGCCGGCCCAGCCTGGCTACGCTGGTTACGGGGCTTTACGCTCATCAGCACAAGATCACGGGCAACGAACCTCCGATCCCGCCCGGCGGCAAAAACACGCCCGTCTACCGGCAGCAACGGCACGAGATGATCGCCTATATCGACAAGGTGCCTTTGTTGGCAAAGACGCTGGGCGACATCGGCTACGTCAGCCACCAAAGCGGCAAATGGTGGGAAGGCCACTACAGCCGTGGCGGTTTCACCGCAGGGATGACGCAAGGATTTCCCAATCCGGGAGGCCGTCACGGCGATGAAGGGCTTCGCATCGGGCGCGAGGGGATGCAGCCGATGTTTGATTTCCTGGACTCGGCCGGCGACAAACCCTTCTTCGTCTACTACGCACCTTTCCTGCCGCACACGCCACACAACCCACCGGAACGGCTGCTGAGTAAGTACCAAAATAAAACGGATTCGCTCTTCGTCGCCAAGTATTGGGCCATGTGCGACTGGTTTGATGAATCGTGCGGCGAGTTGCTCGACTATCTGGACAAGAAAGACCTGACCGACGACACCATCGTGTTGTTCGTCACGGATAACGGCTGGATCCAGAAGCCGCACGCTCGGGGTTATGCCCCGAAATCCAAACGATCACCTTACGACGGCGGTGTGCGCACCCCGATCATGGTCCGCTGGCCAGGCACGGTGAAACCGAGCCGCGTCGAAACTCCGGTGATCAGCACCGACCTTGTGCCCACGGTTCTGGCCGCTTGCGGGCTGGAGCCGTCGGCAGAGATGCAAGGCGTCAACCTGCTGGATGAAGAGAAGGTCAACGGCCGCAAGGCCATCTTTGGCGAGATCTTCGGTCATAACGCCGTAGACATTCACCGGCCGGCGGCCAATCTACACTATCGCTGGTGCATCGAAGGCAATTGGAAACTGATCGTGCCGAACAAGGCCAATATCGCAGACGGGGTGGAGGAACTGTACGATCTCTCCGAAGACCCTCATGAGGAAAAGAACCTCGCGGCGGAGTGTCCCGATCGCGTTGAAAAGATGAAGAGAATGGTTGACCGGTGGTGGGGCGTTGAATCATGAGGCCATCAAATCGCACATGTTTGGCCTCGATCAATTCATCCTCGATCCGGCAAGGTGAGTACTCTGTACCAAGTACTCGGTACACAGTACTGAGTGAGTAGCCCCATGCCTGCGCAACCGACTGAATCGCCGCTGTTCTGCGATCGCTGCACGGTCGAGTTGCATCCGGGCCGAGGTGACTTCTTCGTCGTCAAGATCGAAGCCATCGCCGACCCAACGCCGCCGGAGTTCACCGAAGAGGATCTCCGGCGAGACCACCGGCGAGAAATCGAACGATTGCTGGCCCAAGTGGAAGAGTTGTCCGAACGCGAGGCGATGAACCAGGTATTTCGGCGGTTGACAATTTTCCTCTGCGATCGCTGCTACCAAGAATGGATCGAGAATCCGGCCGGGTGACGGTATTCGTCGTCTCTTTCAATTCGTTGGATCATTCCGATCAAGCAGGCACGCCCAATGGCCCTCTCCGGGTGCGGCAAGCTTGACCTTTTTCCCTCCGCGAACCCGTACCGCGTCGGTCCAGCGACTCTTGAGAACGTCAAGCCATTTCAAGGTGAATGATCCCTCGGCATCGGACAGGTCCAACGTGACTTCACCGCCGTCCGGGAAGTACAGGACGTATTGCTTACCGGCAATGAACGTCAGATAGGCTTCGTTCTCGGTTCGATCGTCCAGCAGTTTGCTCTTTGCGTCGGGCGTTGCATGGAAAACGTCGAACTCGGCCATCAGCAGGCGCATGCTGCGAATGTGTGCCTTGGCTCGGTCGCTCAGTCCGAGGCCCGAATCGGGGCGATGGAACCGAGTGGACGCGGCACCGCCAAGGATATTTCGCCAGAACCGTTCCTGGCCGTCGCGGCCGTTGCCGAATCGTCCGGTATCCGCTCCGTAGATCTTCACGGTGTTGACCGGTCGTGGTTTGCGAGCAATGTAGGCTCGGACCCAAGCAAGGTTGTCCCAGTGCTGTTGACGCTTGTTGTGGTTGTTCTGCGAGACGTCGATGAACGAATACAGATCGGGGTGATCGAAGGTCGCTTTGTGGTGGCCGCCCTTGATGTCCCACTGGTCCCACATCTCGGTCACATGGACTTCCACGCCCGCCTCGGCCGCTCGCTTGCGGATGTGCGTTGCCCAGAACTTGCCCCATTCGGCATCGCCGGATGTTTCGTTGTCCATACAGTAGAGGACGTTTCCGTGCTTCAACGCGTAGGAGAGCATCTTGTCGACCTGCGCGACTTGATATCGCAAGAGCGTCTGGTTGTTTCGTAGGGCGGGAACGGTGTAGAAGAACGGTTGTTCGTTCGTGCCGGGATGTCTTGTATAAGTCGTTTTCAGCCCGGATTCTTCCGATGTGTAGTTCACGTTGTTCCGTGGGTTGTACGGGTGCCGCGTCCAGCGACCCGAATCGCGCTGGTCCGTATAGTCGAAGCGATCCCATACTTCGATTTGCACGATGATGTCGCGCTCGGCCGTCCAACGAAGCATGTTCTCGAATCGTTGCCAGTACTCGTCGTTCCATTGGTTGAGATCGTACTTGCCGTCGTCCAGCCGTTTGAACGGATACGCTTCAAAACCCTTGTCCGGCCGGTCGCTCATCGTGTTGCGGATGTAGTTCCCGCCGACCTCTTTCAGGTCGTCCAAGTGCTCCTTCAAGTCCGGCAGTTGAAACAGGTTGTCGTCCTTGGTACCGCCCACGAGCAGCACTGGTTGGCCTTTGTATTGCCAGTACCGCGGATTCTCGTCGCACGGTCGAATACGGTCGCCATCGCGTTCACCGCTTAAGCTGATCCCACCGGCGATCAGCACGATTCCGATTCCGAAGAACGCCGCTCTCAAGACGCCGATGGTTACGCTTCGCGGGACGACCATGGTTTTTGCTTTCGTTGTTGTCATTTGGTGCTTACCTCTCGATTTCACTTGCCAGGCGACCTAATCCGACAGATACTAGCTTAGTGGTGGTGGGAATACAACTTACGGCTTTATGAGGGATCCAACAATGAAACAGGTCATGGTTTGGTGTGTGGTTGGACTGGCTCTCGTGATTGGTAGTAGCATGGCGGCCGAGCGTGGCGACGGTATAGCGTCGGCCGTATCACGAATGGCCAATAAGCCGGCAAAGCCAGTCAATGTCGAATCGAAGATGGTGGAGATCGAGGTGTTGATCGTCGAGACGACGGCCGGCGCCCAAGACGATGACCAGTTGGGGTCCGCCACTGCGATGGAAGAAGCGGTGGCTCGCGTGCGCGAACTGGAAAAGCAAGGCAAGGTGGACGTTGTCAATCGTATCAGGCTGACGACGCTGGACGAGCAGCCCGCGTTCGTCCAAGTTGGCGAACGACGACCGGTTGTCACTGCCAGAAATGTCACCGGCGGACGAGCCGTCAACTCGTACAACTACGAGAATGTCGGTACGATACTCGGGGTGACGCCAAGGATCGCCGGCACGGACGTGGTAATGGAATTGGATATCGAGAAATCTCGCTTGGACGACGCTCGACCTGCAGCCGGCGACCAGGACGATGACGATTCTTTCGTGCCGCCGCGGATTGTTGTAGCAATGTGCCAAACGACCATTCGAGTTGCACCCGGGCAGACGGTGAGCGCCGGCGGGATGCGGTCACAAACGGACGATGGGAATGCGACGTTCCTGGTCCTGGCCACGGCGCGAGTCGCAGAGTAGGGTCATTAGCCGCCATTGACGGGACGAGCCAAGAACAAAGAAGCCCGGTCTCTTCGCTATTGTCCGCTCCTTCGCAATCCGTGGCATTTCTGAAATGAGGGAAAGAAAAGAGGAAAGAAAAGGTGGCAGCCACCAAATTTGAGAAATCCAAGAGACATAGGTAGACAACGTTGATCGCTTTTCTAGATCGGGGTATTCAGAACTTGCACCATATAGCGTAGCTTCGTCAAATTTGGTGGCTGCCACCTTTTGTCTTCCTTGGGGGCGAAGGGGCCGTGAGGCCCCTGACCTACCCGGAACGACAGCGGGGGACACTTTCATGAAGCGGTTTGTGATCTACGCTTTTGTGGGTGTGTTTGTCGTGTGGGCGTTGAGGATACTGTTCCCTCCCTCGTCCCATCCGGAAGCAACGCGTCGCATGCAATGCTACAACAACATCAAGCAAATCGTTCTCGCGTTACAGAACTATCACGATGATTTCGGCGCGTTTCCGCCCTCATACCTGGCCGATGAAGAAAGACGCCCGAAACATAGTTGGCGCGTCCTGCTTCTCCCCTACCTCGACGCCAAGGATGTCTACGATCAGTATCGATTCGAGGAACCGTGGGACAGTCCTCACAATATATCACTCCAAGATGAGATCCCACCTGCGTTTCAATGCCCCAGCTTCGTCCTGGACCATCGGCGTCAGGCAACGAACACTCCGCATTTCCAATGTCTTACCAACTATGTCGTAATCAGCGATCCGAGCGGGATATTCGACGCTTCGAATGCCAGCCAGATTTCAGATGTGACTGACGGTACAAGTGTCACAGTTCTAGTTGCCGAAGTCCGGAACCATGCCGTACACTGGCTGAAGCCTTCCGATGTTTCCCTCGACGACATAATCTCTGACTTGATAGTTTCCTCAGACGATTCCCGTGCCAACCACACAGGTGGTCTTCTTTTCGGAATGGCTGATGGCAGTGTGCAGTTCATCTCTGCCGATACCGACGTCGACAGCATTCGTGCACTGGTGACCAAGGCTGGCGGTGAGCGAAGACACAAGTTCTAGCGATACTCATTGCGGTGATGTACACGTCGGTTGGACCCCAGCGGCGGATCGGGGCGTTTTTTGAGGTCCTCACGGGATTTCGAGGAGCTTGCATCCCCTTGGCCTGAAAGGCCGGGACTCGAAAGCCCAGCGGTGCCAGCCCTGGGATGGAGCGTAATGAAGTGTGTTTCCAAGGCCCAACGGGCCGCGACTGCGAGTCACGGCCCGTTGGGCCTTGGTTGCCTTGATTGCCACTCGACGTCCCAGGGCTGGCACCGCTGGGCTATCGAGTCAATACCCTTCGGGCCTCCCGGAAATCCGCGAACGGGACTCTACAGGCGGTCCAGCGTATCGATCCAACGGACCAGCTCGGCAAGTTCCTCGTCGTTCAGATAGCGTGCGTCGCCGTCGAGTTCTTTGGAAATGACGGGGTACTTCATTTGTTCCAGTCGCTTCATGGCCGCTTTGATTCCTTCGGCCAGCTTTGACTTCTTGGTAAAGGTGGTGTGGATCGCCAAACGCTCGACTGGATCGTTGGCTGCTACGCGGGCTCGCGCCGGCAGTCCTGCGTCCACGGCTGCGACGGCTCGCACCACGTCTCGATGCCCGAACGCCATCATGTAGGCCATTGCCGCGCCGGCTTGATAGCCGTGGGTGACAATCCGCGTGGGATCGACGTTGTACTTCGTGATCGTATCGTCCAGGGTCTTGTAGATGAAATCCACTTCGGTCGGCAACCAGCGTGACGGGTCGGCTGCTTGCGGGGCCAACAGGATCAGATCGTACTTGTCGCAGTGATCCTTCCAGCGCGCCAGCAGCTTCTGCCGGTCGAAGCCGCCGGGTTCGTGCAGCCAAACGACAACGCCGTAGGCCAGGTTCGGATCGTATCGCTCGGGAACGTAAGCGAAACACTCGTTCTTCTCTTCCGGCAATTTGATATCGACTTCGCCAACCGCCGGCTTCTCGGCCTCGGAATCCTGCAGAGGCTCTCTGGCCGGCGGAAGCGAGTCAGGAATCTCGGTGGGCAAGGTGGCCAGTTTGATCGTCAAGTCCTGGGCCTGGCCGTCGCGAATGACCTTCAGGGACACTTCTTCGCCGGGTTCCTGATTAGCCAAAACCTCCAGTGCCGTCTTCACGTCAGCAATCGGCTTGCCAGCCAATTCGACGATGCGATCCTTGGTCGCGACACCGGCTTCCGCTGCCGGGCCGCCCGGATAGACGTAGCGGACGACGACGCCCGGATCGGACGCGGGCGATCGCCAAGGTAGCACGCCTACAAACGGATGTTGGTAGGGCTCCAGTTTGTCGGTCAATTCGACGATGGCCTCGATCCGCTTGTCGTCGCGCATGACGACCAATTTGACTTTGTCTCCGGCGTAGTAGCCGCCCAGGGCATGCTTCAATTGCACTTGGCGAACGATCTTCGTTCCATCCATTTCCACGATCTTATCACCCGCCTTGAGCCCCGCCTTGTACGCGGGCGACTTCGGCTGGCACGCTGCGATTTCGGCCGGGTCGGAGTATAGATCGCGGCCCTTGAGTGCGACACCCAGAAGCCCTGGTTTCAGGGTCTCGCCACGCTTCAGCTTCTCCAACTGCGGCATGATATCGGCCAAAGGAATAGCGAAGCCAATGCCGGAGTCGTACCATTCGGCCCCAGCGACCTCGCCCTGGCCTTGTGGCGATAGCGGCACCAGCACGCCCAGAACTCGCCCGCGAATATCCACCAACGCGCCGCCATAATTACTGGGTGAGATCTTCGCGTCCGTCTGGATCGCTTTGCCCCAGATGCGACTGCGGGCGCTCAGAACGCCCACCGACATGTTCGCTTCGCTTCCTTCAAACGTACGGCCAACGGCGACCGTCCATTGGCCGACGGCCATCTCGGCCCGTGGTACGAACTCGGGAACGACGAGCTTCTCCTCCGAGTTGACTTTCAATAGTACGACCATTCGGTTCTGGTCGCGGCCCACGATTTCGGCCGTCGCCCGCTTGCCGCTGGGCATGGTGACCAGAATGGACGACGGCTGTTGGACAAAGTTGAAGGCGCTCGATATCACATAGCCGTCTTCCACGGCCAGTCCCGTGGTCGGGCCAGTACCGACCAGCAACCGGCCGACGGTCTCCAGCCCGCCAAACGTCTCGATCCGAAGCACCGACGGTGCGACCGCAGCCACAGCCGCTTTCATGGCTTGTTCTTCGAGGGCTTCGAGATCCTCCTGGGCCAGAGTTCGTCCACTGAACGAGACGAGGATAATCCCACAAGCTGCCAATGCATATCGCTGCAGACGGTTCATGTGACCAGACATGTTTTTGTACTCGATTCGTGACTGGGGGAGATAGATCCCACGGATGGCATGGCGGACCCACGGATGAAGAAAGGATATCCGTGGGCCCTGACTTACTCTGAAGGCTCCAACACGACGTCAAGGAGTTCTTGACCGCGCTGCACGGTCAGATGGATCGGGTCGATACGGTCGACCAACGATAGCTCGTCGGCAATGGTCTTGCACGAAGATGCTACGCGGCCGTTGATGAAGAGGATCAAATCGTCGGGCCCGAGTCCCGCTTTGTGCGCCGGCGAGCCTTCGCGAACGGCATCCACAAACGGCGGCGTCTTGGGCAACACATCGGGCACCATTCTGAGCCCCAACAACGGCAGCGTCCACGGTTCGACCGGTTTCTTAGCCGATTCGTCCGGCTCGCGCGGGCGCGTCTTGCCGGCCAGAATCTGGTCGACCGAGTCGGTCAATTCCTGAACGGGTATGGCGTAGTTCAGCCAAGTATTGTTCAGCGAATTGCGCAGTTCTTTGCCCAAGATGCCTGCCAACTTGCCCTGCCGATTCGTCAATGCGCCGCCGGCGGCCCCCGGATTGTTGGTCATCGCGTCCAAAACGTAGACGGGGCCATCGTAAGGCGTTTCGAAGACGCCACGGCGGGCCGTCAATTGAGCCCTAATTGCCACGCTGCCATGCAGCACACTGACGGGTTCGTCGCCGGTGGCGACTCGGAACAAGTTACAGAACGCTAGCACTCGGTCGCCCGTCCCCAACTCGACCGCCTGGTCCAAGCTGAAGTGCGGCACGTCGTCCGCATCCACTTTCAATATGGCAATTCCAAAGCGCGGATCGGCCCCGACCAATTCGCCTTGGAATTTGCGACCGTCGTTCAGCGTTACCGTGATGTAGTCAGTGTCCAGAACGTGGCTCCAGACGGTAAGTACGTGGCCCTCGGCTGAAATGAGGAAGCCACTCTGATACGCCTCCAGCCCTCGGATGCCGCCAGCACCGAAGATCTTAACGATCTTGGGTTGGACCGAGTCGATCACGTCGGCAAAGGACGAAGGGCCTGCCGCATAGCCGACCGCGGGGGTAGCGCCCAAGAGTGTGACCACGGCGACAAGAGTGCAAAGCGCCGACCGCGGTGCTGACCAGTTGATTCGTTGTCTTTTAGATCCGAGCATTGCGTGTTTATCCTCAGAGGCTGGACTTCGAATCCTTTCGAACAAACCGCTATTCATGCTTCTTTCTTTGGAGCTGCTGTCAATTCGACCGTCTCCACCTTGAACTCGGCGAATATGTTCTCGCCCTTTCGTACGACGAACGAATGCGGCACCTGCCGCCCCCCGACGTCGCGATAGTCTTCAAGATAGACCTCGCATGGATCGACAGAGCTATCGGAAAACATCTCGATGCCAACTAAGTGGCCGGATTCGGGATCGAAAAGGAAACGGGCTTCCACCACGTCGTGCGTCGCGACCAAAACGTCGTAAAGTCCTTCCCGGTCAAGCACCGGTACGGTGCCCAAGTAGTAGACTTCGCCATACTGTTTTGGGCCGACTGTCAACAGGCGCTGCCAAAGGTGCAGCGTCACCAGCAACCCGCCGCTGCCCGTCGGAGCCAACTGTCCTCCGAGATCTTCGCCCAAATCCAGTTTGGCAGACTCGCCGGGAAAGCGCCCGCTGACTTCGTCCGCGCCAAGCAAGATTTCTACCTCGCCACCCGCGCTCGAACCCTTGAACTTCCAGGATTCGGCCAGGCCTGCGAAGTCTCCGTGTTTCGTAAAACCGGTCCACACGCGGTCCTGGTTCAGTTGGTTGAAGTAGTAGTTGGCATAACCGTCACGCTTGACAATCAGTTTCTTGATATGGTCTGGAAGCGGCTTTTTCGTGGGAGCGCCGTGCCCGGGAATAGGAATCGGCAGTTTCTTGTTCTTCGGGGCGTTCGGGATGGGAATCGGGATTGGCTTGAATTTGGGACGCTCCGCAGGCTTCTCATCGGGTTTGCCCTTGCCATTCTCCGGTTTCGAATCGTCCCCTGGTTCCGGATCGTCCTCTGGCTTCGGGAGCGGCTTTGGCTCCGGTGTCGGCAGCTTGGCGCCCGCGGCTTTTTCGATCAACTCGTCGTGAGTGTGGACGCCCGTCAGACGAACGAATACGTCGCGGCGTTCACCCTCGTGGCGGAAGCTGAGCGGCACCCGCCAACCCTTGGGGAAGATGCCCAAGACGTTCTTGAAGCCGTTCACGGTCGTGACCTGCCGACCTCCGAATGAGACAATCTCGTCGCCGTAACGCAATCCGCGACGATAAGCGTCGGCCGACTCCAGGACATTCGTCACAATCACGCGGCCGTCTTCGTCGGTCGATACGGTGGCGCCCAGCGTTGCGTGATCGACGATGCGACCGCTGCGCAAATAACCCATGAAGTTCTTGATTTGATTTATTGAGATCGCGTAGCCGACGCCTACATTCACTCGGCCCCGCTTCTCGAACGAACCACGGCCGTTAATTCCGATCAGATCGCCGTCGGCGTTGAAGAGCGGGCCGCCCGAGTTGCCGGGATTGATCGACGCGTCCGTCTGAATACAGTCGGCATACTCCAGCAACGTGCCGGCAGGATATTGGTAACGATGGACGCCGGAGACCAGGCCGTAGGTCACCGTCGGCTGGAAGTCCGTGGCCAACAGAAACGGATTACCCACGGCGAAACACCAATCGCCCACGCGTACCTGGTCGCTGTCGGCCAGCTTTGTGTAGGGAAAGTCGTCGCGGCCCAGCAGTTTGATCAGGGCGACGTCGCCAGTCGGATCGATGCTGACCACCACCGCTTCATAGACCTCGCCATCGGCCATGCCGCATTTCATGTAGTCGCCAGCCGGCTTGGCCACGTGGAAATTGGATAATGCGTAGCCGTCCGGAGTGATCACGACGCCCGAACCGCCGCCGCGCCCGCCGCGGGCATAGACGCTGACCGCGGTTTTCATCGCTTTGTCGATTGCCGCGATACGATGTTGTTCGGCCTTCAGCACGGCGTCGGGGACATCGTCAGCGCACACCGCGGCAGGCCATTGGAACGCCACAACAGAGCAGATCGCGACAAGCAGGGTAGCGGCCACACGACTTAACGCCACATTGCGCGCTTTTAGTAGGTCCCGCCTGCCGGGCGGGACCTCGGAACGCATCGTAACGTCGGTCCGCGATTCAGGTCCCGCCCGGCAGGCGGGACCTACAAAGGGATTACCTAGGTCGATCATTTTGTGATCCTTGCATCGCACAAGTTCAAGTGATCGGCGATATCGAGTTCCTGTCCGAAATCGACGAGAATCTTCAGCCGCTTGACGCCGGTGATGTCTAAATCCATGGGGATCGCTTCATCTCGCCCCGTGACGTTGCGCGAGAACAGCACCTTGCCGTCGCCCGATATCACCAAGTCTACGTTGCCGCCGTCCCGCACGTGGTCGTCGATGCCGACGATCGCGTGGAATTGCCTGAAATCGTCCGTCAGCCGATAAACCAACTCGGTACGGCTGCGTATGGCCAATCCTTTCGCGTATACATTGCCGTCCAACAACAGCGGCTTCTGCGTCAGCCCGATGTCTTGGCGTGGATGGAACAATTGCATCAGCCGCGGCTCGGGCAGACGCGAATGTACGAACGGGCGCCACTCGACGGCTTCCGGCACCAGATCGCTCAGCCAAACTCTGTTGCCGCTGGAGAAGTCGATCTTGCTCAACTGTTCGACAGGAAACGAGAACTCGACGCCCGCGACACTGACTAATTCGATCTTCGTGTCCGCCAGTTGCAGCGACTTGACACTCCAATGCGAACCGGACGCGTCGCTAACCTGACAAACGCGGTCAGGCAAGTCACCTGATGCGGGATGGTAGTAGGTGAAACCGTCCAGCTTGCTGCGATTTACCTCGAACGCCTCGCCATCGTACTCGAAGTTCACAACGTCCTCGGTCACGTCGCTCAGGACACCTTCCAGCTTCTCCAGTTCCTCTGCACGGCGAATCACGACAACGTCGCCACCGGCCTTCTCCGAGATGATTTCCTTCCAGCGGCTGGCGATCTCCGGTGCACCTGCATGGCTCTTCAAACGCACGGCATGGATCAAATGCGTGCGAATCGTCAAGTCGCCGCCGTCCAATAATCGGACGGTCGCGATGCCGCCCGCAGCAGTGAACTGGCTCGCCAGAACTCGTGATCCGTCCACCAGATCGACCCAGACCGCCGGGCTATCCATGCTGTGGTCGGCTTGGGCGGTTGGAGTCAGCTCCCACAAGCTGGTTATGTCCAAACGCTGTTCGTCTTCCCCGACCTTCACAATGACCGCGTCGGAGGCAATTCCGACCAACTCGCCCTGAGTCGAAGGTCCGGCCAGGGGCTTCACATCCACGGTGACGCCGCCCAGGCTGAATACGCCGATGAAAAGAGCATTCCACATGACAGTTTGTTTCCGCGATTGCTGTTACGAGCAAAGGGGCCTGGCTCCGAGCAGCCTCGGCGCCGGCCCCCTGTTTCCTACTCCGGCTCAGACGCTGGACCTATCACTAATTATTGCCATCACGGGCCAGCTTACGGAAGTACTCTTCAATGACTTCGCGGTAATGAGCGGGCAAGCCTTTGGCAATTTGCTGCAATGCTTCTTGACGCTGTTTGGGCGGCAAGTTTCCCCAATCGGAGCGTGAACCGATTCGTTTCTGTTCGACATCGCCGGGGCCGCTACCGCCGCCGGGCATACTGTCCGGCATCGGCTGCGACGGATTACTGCCGCCTGCAGCGCCGGCGGCCTGCTGCTGCTTCTTCTGCTGTTCTTCCATTTCTTCGATCATCTTGTCCAGCTTCGCAATCACATCGTCCTCTTCCTTGCGGACGCGCGTGCCGGCCCGTGCGAACCCCAAACGACGTTCGATGTCGTCCATCAGGCGGGAGACTTCGTCCAACGAATCCGTTTTCAGCGGTTTGAGGTCGGACTCCATCAGCATGGCAACCGTCAGGTAGCGCCGCGGGATGGCGTCCTTGTTCTCCATCAGCTTCGCGACGGCGGGCAGGCACTTCTTCTTGTCCAACAGCCGATGGTGTGCGACGCTCTGATAGAACAGCAACGATGCGGGATCGACCACGTCCTCGGGCTTCAAGTCGGCGATCTTGGCCAATGACTCGTCGTAAAGATCTTGCTGTGCCAGCCAGCGAGCGTACTGAAGGCGCAGGTTGTTCCGTACCAACGGCGGCGTGTTGGCATCATCCAGTTGATCGAACTTGGGCAGAGGCAGAGGCCGCTCGTCGGAACGACACATCTCCACCAACTCCTTTGTCGAATCGTCGACGATCGAGACGGTAGTTACGAGCCGGTCAAGGACATCGGTGCCAAACGTTTCGGCGGCATCCTGGGACCACATCGTCTCGACTTTTTCTTTAGTCAGTTCGTCCACTTGTTTCGTGGCGAGCCACTCGTCGATTTGCGATTTCACTTCAGCCGCAGTGGGCTGTTTCCAACTGGCGCGTTTTTCCAATTCGTCGTCAGCGCCAGCGACGGCGCAAAAGACAACCAACAATGGCAATAAGATTAGCGAAAAAAGTCTCTGGGACATCGGTCTGCCTCCTACTGGTTTTTGCCCAAGACGAGATCACGTGTGATTTGGTAGATACGCGCTTGTCGTTCGGAGAGTTTGACTATCGCGTCCTGCAGGTCCGCGTCGGATGCCTGACCAACGGGATCGTCGATATCGTCCAACAACCTGGCATATCGTTTGGTGCGCGTATTAATGCGCATCTGCAGTGCCCGAACCATTTTTAGCTCGGCCAGCTTGTCCACCAGCGGCTTGTCCTGCGGTTGCGACGGCGACGGCGGCGGTGGCTTGCTCTTGCTTTCCTCCATTTCCTGCTGAGCCTTCTGCAGCGCCTCGATCATCTCTTCCAGCGCTGCAATGATGTCTTCTTCGATGCTCTGCGTGATTCGTTCCACCTTGGCTTCGTCCAGCCGGTCGGCCACCTGCTGCATGTCGTCACGCATTTGTTCCACGGTTTCCGGGAACGCGATGGACGAGCCCTCTTCGATCAATAGATTCAACGCCTTATCCGCATCAATAACCAGTTTCCGTTCGTCCGTCGCCAGTTTGCCGGCGGGAATGGGGATCTTCAGATCCCGCTCGGCCTCGGCGATCTTGTCCAGGCGGACCGTGTCTTCGTAAATCCTCAATTGCACTTGCAGCATCTTGCGGAATCGAGCTTCGAGCAACGCCAGCATGCGCTCGATCTCTTCTTCGCGCAACTGGCGAAGGATTCGCTCCAATTCAGCTAAGGCCTGATCCAGCTTTTCTTTTGCCTTCTCCTGTTCGGCGACGGATTCTTTCCGTTTGGCTTCCTCCAAACGCTGCTTGGCCTCGCGCATTCGCTCCTCGGCCTCTTCGATGCGTTTGCGAGCCGGGTTTTCGTCCTGCTTTTGCTGCTGGCCGTCCTCGCCACCTTCACCTCCCTGCCCTTTGCCCTTGCCCTCACCCTCGCCTTCGCCTTTACCTTTGCCCTTGCCTTCGCCCTCGCCCTCGCCTTTACCTTTGCCCTTGCCTTCACCCTCGCCTGCGCCCCTGCCTTTGCCCTTGCCTTCGCCCCCCCCTGGACCTTTCCCCCTGCCAGTCCCTTCGCCCTCCCCCCTCCCTTCGCCC
>JACKQG010000709.1_pt1 | contig 47529 bp, 49 predicted proteins | sample 8237621 | NCBI WGS metagenome assembly JACKQG01 (sample SAMN15677084, study PRJNA649215) | marine metagenome | biome: marine; feature: Black Sea; material: saline water; isolation source: suspended particulate matter (SPM) from the Black Sea western gyre | collected 2013-06-09/2013-06-10 | depth... | reverse complement strand
TCAGGCCGTGGGCGACCATTCCCATGATGGCGGCGTTGATGCCGAAGTCGGTGAGCGTGGCGATGCCGAGCATCACGAAACCCATGTGCGCCACCGACGAAAACGCGATGAGGCGCTTCATGTCGGTCTGGGCGAGGCAGCCGAGCGCACCGTAGATGATGCCGATGACCGCCAGCAGGCCGATCCAGGGGGCCCATTCGACGGCGGCTTCCGGGAGTATCGGAATGGCGATGCGGATGAACCCGTAGGTGCCGAGCTTCAACAGCACAGCGGCCAGGATCACCGAGCCGACCGTCGGAGCCTCGGTGTGGGCGTCGGGCAGCCAGGTGTGGAACGGGAACATCGGCACCTTGATGCCGAAGCCGAGGAACATGCCGCCGAAGATCCAGAGTTGCGCCGTACGCGACACCCCATGGGATGCAACGGCGTCGGCGAGGTCGGTGAACACGAACGATTCGGCGCCCGTCAGGAAGAACAGGGCCAGGAAGCTCACCAGCATCAGCGCAGAGCCGAACAGCGTGAACAGGAAGAACTTGAGCGAGGCGTAGCGCCGGTTCGGGCCACCCCAGACGGCGATCATGAAGAACATCGGGAGCAGCACCAGCTCGAAGAACACGAAGAACAGCACCAGGTCCTGGGCGGCGAACGTGCCGACCATCCCGGTCTCGAGGACCAGGATCAGGATCAGGAACGCCTTGGGGTTGTGGGGCTCGGGGAAGTGGTTCCAGCTGTAGATGATGCACAGCGGCACGATCAGCACTGTCAGCAGGATGAGCGGCAGCGACATGCCGTCGATCCCCATCGAGTAGTGGCTCGAGATGACATCGATCCAGACCCTGTCGACGGCGAACTGCAGTCTGCCGGTGTGGCCGATGTCGAATTCGATGAGGAGCAGCACGGCGACCAGCGCCACCCACAACGAGGTGACGAGGGCGACCAGCTTGTGCCGGTCCTCCTGGTCCCTGGGGATGAGCAGCATGACCGCCACGCCCACCAGCGGTGAAAATGTTGCGACCGTCAGGCCCCAACCGTCGAGCAGATTTTCCATATCGGCCGTCTCCTAGACGATGACGATGAGTATCCCGGCGAGGACCATGGCAGCGGCGAAAAGGATCGCCGCATAGTCCTGGACCTTGCCGGTCTGGATTCTTCGAAGTTCCCAGCCCGCACCCGATGAGGCGCGACCTGAGGCATTGACGAGGCCATCGACGACCGGCTGGTCGAAGCGGTGGTACACGAGGTTGCCGGCCTTGACGGCATTCTCCCCGACAGCATTGACGGCGCCGTCGATGACGTCCTGGTCGACCTTGTAGGCGGCAGCGGCTACAGGGCCCTTCGTGCCGCCGGCGATGATGTCGGTGTAGAGGTGGTCGAGGTAGTACTTCTGGACGAGGAATGTGTGGCCCATCTTCGCCAGCGGGTACCTCGTCGTCAGGCCGTCCGGCAACTCGGTGAGGCTCCTGCCGGCGGCCTTCGAGGCCGCCTCGACCTTGATGAAGTAGTACCAGCCGGCCAGACCGATGCCGGACAGGACGACCAGGGTCGAGGCGATCGCCAACGACCAGCTGGGCGTGCCGTGCGAGATGCCCGGGAAGTAGGCGGCGACCGGCTCGACGAAGTGGCCGAACCGTTCCTGGAGCGACTCGGGTACCAGCGGGAAGCCCTTCGGGAGGTTCAGGAGCCCGGCCACGATGGCGAGCCCGGCGAGGATCCAGAGCGGCACGATGATGCGTGGGCCCGACTCGTGGGGGTTGCCGTGGCCGCGGAACTCGCCGAAGAAGGTGAGGTAGATGCAGCGGGTCATGTAGGCGGCGGTCAACGCTGCGGTAATGACTCCCATGATCAGCATGAACGTGTAGGCGCCGTTTCCGCCCGTGCCGCCGAACAGGCCCCAGCCGCCGGTGCCGACCAGGATCTCGTCCTTTGACCAGAAGCCGGCCAGCGGCGGCAGTCCGGCCAGGGCGATCGACCCGATGACGAACGTCCGGTAGGTGTGCGGCATGGCCTTCCGGAGGCCACCCATGTCGGACTTCATGTCGAACGAGTGCACGGCGTGTGCGGCCGATCCCGAGCCGAGGAACAGGCAGGCCTTGAAGAAGGCGTGGGTGAACAGGTGGAACAGCGCCGCCGTCCAGGCGCCGACGCCGAGGGCCATGACCATGTAGCCCAGTTGCGAGATGGTCGAGTAGGCCAGCACCTTCTTGATGTCGCGCTGCACGAAGGCCAGGCAGGCGCCGATCAGGGTCGTGATCCCGCCGATGAGCGCCATGAGGTTGATCGAACTGCCACCGATCGAGAAGCCCTCGAAGAACACGCCGTACATGCGGGCGATCATGAACACGCCGGCGACGACCATGGTGGCGGCATGGATCAGCGCCGAGACCGGGGTGGGTCCGGCCATGGCATCGGGTAGCCAGGTGTGCAGGAGGAACTGGCCCGACTTCGACATGACGGCGGCCATCAGGCAGCACGACGCCACCAGCAGCGCCGTGTGTGAGAGACGGCCGGCGCCGGCGAGTGCGTTCGTCTCGGCGATCGAGAACGAACCGAACTGGCCGGGCAGCGCCGAGCCGACGGTGAAGAACAGGATCGTCACGCCGACGATGAGGCCCATGTCACCGACCCGGTTGGTGAGGAACGCCTTGAGCGCTGCGTCGCTGTTGGGCTTCTCCTCCCACCAGTGGCCGATCAGCACGAAGGAACAGACGCCCACCAGCTCCCATGAGACCAGCAGCTGCAGCGTGTTCTCGGACACGACGAGCAGAAGCATCGAGGCGCTGAACAGCGACAGGAAGGCGAAGAAGTGCGTGTAGCGCCGGTCGCCGGCGACGTATTCCGTGGAGTACACGTGCACCAGCAGCGAGACGAGGGTGACGACCACCAGCATCATCACGGCGGGACCATCGACGAGGGTGCCGACGGTGAACGTGACGTCGTTGAGCTCGAACCAGGTGATGGTGTTGTGCACGGCAAGGGAGGGATGGCCGGGGGCATGCCCTTCATCGGCGTGTTCACCGGATGCATCCCCATGGCCCTCGGCGACGGCGACGGCCCGGTGGACCTCCTCGCCCTCGAAGTTGTCGCGGTGGTCGATCCAGGCGGCGGCGGTCAGCAGCGACAGCACGAAGGCGATGCCCACCAGTGCGATGCCGAGTTCGGATCCGCCCCTCGGCATCCGCTTGCCGAAGAACAGGATCCCGACGAATGACAGCGCCGGCAACGCCGGGATCAGCCAGGCGTTGCGCAGCAGCCAGGCGCCACCCTCGGTGATCCCGAGGGGCAGTCCGGTTGCCGTCGTTGCGGCGAGGGTGAGCAGGTCGGTCACGTCAGCCCCTCAACTGGTCGATCTCGGTGAGGTCGATGCTGCGGCGGTTGCGGTACAGCAGCAGCACCATGGCAAGGCCCACACCGACCTCGGCGGCGGCCACGGCGATGATGAACAGGGCGAATATCTCGCCACCGACGGTCGCGCTGACCGCCGAGAAGGCCACCAGGTTGATGTTGACGGAGTTGAGGATCAATTCGATCGACATGAGCACGAGCACGCCGTTGCGGCGGGCCAGCACGCCGTAGACGCCGATGGCGAACAGGGCGGCCGCAAGCAGCAGGAACTGGTTGAGCAGCATCGTCAGTCCTTCCTCGCCACGACGATCGCACCGATGAGGGCGGCGAGCAGCAGGACAGACACGGCTTCGAACGGGACTATGTACTGGCTGAAGATGGTGTCGCCGATCTCAGCGGTGAGGCTCGGGGCGGCACGGTTCACGGCGGCGTCGCCGAACGAGTCGAGCACGGCGCCTCCGGTGACGACGAGCACCAGCACGCCCACGAGAACGGCCATGCGACGCTTCTCGGTGTCGGCTTCCTCGTCCTCGCCCAGGGCGCCCCGGGTGAGCATGATGCCGAACAGGAACAGGACCACGATCGCCCCGATGTAGACGAGCACCTGCGTGACGCCGACGAACTCGGCGCCCAGCAGGATGAAGATCCCGGCCACGCCGGCCAGCACGATCACGAGGTAGAGCGCCGCATGGACGACGTTGCCGGTTGTGACCATGCGCAGCGCAGCCACGATCATCACGACGGCCAGGATCCCGAACGCGATGTTCTGGGCGACGACGGTGTCGCCGCTCATCAGCGAATCGAAGCCCTGAAGGGCTGCCATGGCGATCATCGGGGCACCTGCGGCTTCTTGGCCTCGCTACCGGCCTCGTAGTCCGTGAAGTCGGGGACCGTCTCCATCCACTGGGACAGGAGGTCCTTGTCGTGGAGCAGGTCGGCGATCTTCGGCTCGGAGTACTCGAACTCCGGCGTCCAGAACAGGGCCTCGAACGGGCAGACCTCGACGCAGATGCCGCAGTACATGCAGAGCGCATAGTCGATGTCGAAGCGGTCGAGGGCATTTTTCTTGCGGGGCTTGCCGCCGGGGCGCCGTGGTGGTGCCAGGTACTTGTGGCCCTCGATGTAGATGCACCAGTCCGGGCATTCGCGGACGCACAGCATGCACGACGTGCAGTTCTCCACGTGGAGGGCGATGACGCCACGCGCCCGGGTCACGGGCGCCTCCTTGACCCTCGGGTACTGGACGGTGTGGGAGCCCTTGGTGAGGGTGCGGACCATGGTGCGCATCGTGACGCCGAGGCCCTTGATGAGGCCGGGGAGCCTGGGAGCTGGCATCAGAACACCACCTTGAGCACGCCGGTTGCGACGATGTTTACTAGCGACAGCGGGATGAGCACCTTCCAGGCCAGGGTCTGGAGCTGGTCTTCGCGGAAGCGGGGGTAGGTGAACCGGAACCAGAAGATCAGGAAGGCGACGAGGATGATCTTGCCCAGCAGGACCATCGGTCCGATGACGTTGAACAGGTTGTCTGTCGGGTCCAGGCCCGGCACGTACCAGCCTCCCAGGAACAGGGTGGCGGCCAGTGCCGAGAAGATGCCGGCGGTGGCGAACTCGCCGATGAAGAACATCAGGAACCGCATGCCGGAGTACTCGGTGAGGTAGCCGGTGACGAGCTCGGACTCGGCGACGGGCATGTCGAACGGCGGCTGGGTGAGCTCGGCCTGGACGGCGATCAGGAAAATGGCGAATCCGAGGAACTGCGTGATGATGAAGGGGCTGCCGATGCCGCCGAAGCCGAATATCTCGCCCTCGGCCTGCGCCATCACGATGCCCTGCATGTTGAGGGTGCCGGCCTGGATGACGACGCCCATGACCGCCAGGACCAACGGCAGCTCGTAGGCGATGAGCTGGCCGGTGGCCCGCAGGGCACCCAGCAGCGAGTACTTGGAGGCCGACGCCCAGCCGGCCATGAGGATGCCGATCACGGAGATCGACGAGACCGCCAGGGCCAGGAAGATGCCTGTGTCGACATCGATGAACATCAGGTCCGGTCCGCCGGGGATGACCAGGACCAGCAGGAACGTCGAGACCAGCACCACGAACGGCGCCGCCTTGAACACGACCCGGTCGGCGTTGGCCGGGACGATGTCCTCCTTCTGGAGGAACTTGCCGACCTCGGCGAGGAGCTGCAGCGATCCGTAGGGGCCGGCCTCCATGGGGCCGAGGCGGCTCTGCATGAAGCTCATCATCTTGAACAGGAACAGGTAGACGAGCGTGCCGGCGGGGAGCAGCACGGCCACGAGGCCTACGACGGCCCGGATGGTGGTCTGCTGCCAGTAGGCCAGCTCGACGGCGAGGGTGAGGGTGTTCACCGGTCCCACCTCATCGATCGATGTCCCCGAGGATGAAGTAGAGGCTGGCGAGGATCGAGATGACGTCGGGGACGTAGACGCCCTCGAGCAGCCACGGGGTGATCGAGACGTTGTTGAACGACGCCGAGCGGATCTTGACGCGGTACGGCACCAGGTCGCCCTTGGAGACGATGTAGTAGCCCATGACGCCGAGCGGGTTCTCGGTCTCGACGTAGGCCTCGCCGGCGGGCACCTTGATGATGCGGGGCACCTTGGCCATGACCGGCCCGGAGGGCAGGCCGTCGAGGCACTGCTCGACGATGGTGCAGGCCTCGCGGACCTCCTGGAGGCGCACCCAGTAGCGGGCAAACGAGTCGCCGTCGGGGTGGGTCCAGACCTTCCAGTCGAGCTCACCGTGGGCGAGTCCCATGTCGCCGTCGCGGCGCAGGTCCCAGTCGACCCCGCTGGCACGGATGTTGGCGCCGGAAAGGCCGTAGGCGAGGCCGACGTCGGCCGGGATCACCCCGATGTTGCGGGTCCGGGCCTCGAAGATCTCGTTGCCGGCGACCAGGTCCTCCATCTCGTCGCAGAAGGTCCGGATGCGCCCGAGGACGCTTCGGGTCTCCTCGATCCAGCCCTTGGGGAGGTCGTCCTTGAGGCCGCCGATTCGGTCGAAGTTGGGGTGGAAGCGGCCGCCGGTGACCGCCTCGATCTGGTTGAGCACGAACTCGCGGTCGCGGAAGGCGAAGAAGACCGGGGTGACGGCCCCCAGTTGTACGCCCATGTCGCCGAGGAACAGGACCACGTTGGCGATGCGGGACAGTTCGAACAGGGCGGTACGGATCCACCTGGCCCGGGGCGGGGCCTCGACCTCCATGAGCCGCTCGGCGGCGAGGATGAACGGGACCTCGTTGGCGAAGCTGCCCAACCAGTCGATGCGGTTCACCAGCGTGGTGACCTGCGGATAGGTGCGGACCTCGGCGAGCTTTTCGTAGCCGCGGTGCATGTAGCCCATGACCGGTTCGGCGGCGACGACCCGCTCGCCGTCGAGGCGCACGATGATGCGCAGGGTGCCGTGGGTGGCCGGGTGCTGCGGTCCGATGTTGAGGGTCATGCCCTCGGTCTCGAGTTCGACGTTCACGCGGGCGTCGGCGGCCTGGGCGGCGATGTAGGCGAGTTGCCGGGTGTCGGTCATGCGTCGGCACCTGCTTCCGATTCTTCCGGTGCCTCGTCGTCGCCCGCCTCGTCGTCGCTGCCCGGCATGAGTTCGACGTCGACGATGCCCGGCCACGGCTTGATCCGCCGGGCCAGCAGCGGGTAGTCCTTGCGCAACGGGTTTCCCTCGAAGGCGCCCGGAAGGTAGAGGTGCACCTGGTTCGGGTGGCCGCGGAAGGAGATGCCGAACATCTCCCAGGCCTCCCGCTCGTGCCAGTCGGCGCCGGCGTAGGCGGGGATCCACGAATCGACCTCGGGCCGGTCGCCCGGCACGTCGGCCTTGACAGTGATGCCGAGGCCGGACATGGGGTCGTGGACCCGGGCCAGCAACTGGAAGCGGGTCTCGCCGCCGGTGGTCCCCCACTCCATCGGTTCAGGATCGCTGGCCTCGGGGCCGTCGACCTGGGCGTCCATGTCGCGCCCGTAGGGCGAGGGCAGCCAGTCGATGGCGGACAGGAAGCCGAAGTACGACATGCCGCAGTGGTCGCGCAGGGCGATGCCGGCGGCCAGCCACGAGTCGGCGGTCACCCGCACGCAGACATCGACGCCGGGATCCACCTCGCCGGCGACGAACCCATCGCCGAGGGTGGCGGCGAGGGTCGCCACGAGGGCGTCACGTCCAGAATCGACGGCGGGCGCCTCGACGTCGGTCTCGTCGGCGTTATCGACCGTGTCCACGGTGTCCTCAGGAGACGACAATGGGGTCTCCGTTCCAGCGTTCGCCCATGTCCTCGGACCGGATGCGCTCCTGGAGCAGCACGATGCCCTCGAGCAGCGCCTCTGGACGTGGCGGGCAGCCGGGCACGTACACGTCGACGGGAATGATCTGGTCGACGCCCTTGGTTACCGAGTAGGAGTCCCAGTAGGGGCCGCCGCAGTTGGCGCAGGAGCCCATCGAAATCACGTACTTGGGGTCGGGCATCTGTTCATAGAGGCGCTTTACCGCCGGCGCCATCTTGTCGGTGACGGTGCCCGAGACGACGACGAGGTCGGCCTGACGGGGCGAGGCCGGGAACGGGATCACGCCGAGGCGCATCACGTCGTAGCGGGGCGAGGCGAAGGCGGCACCCATCTCGATGGCACAGCAGGCGAGGCCCCACTGGTACACCCAGAGGGAGTACTTGCGGCTGACGTTGAGCAGCGCTGTGAGTGGCTTCGGCAGCTTGCCGTTCTCGACGAGTCCCATGTTCAGGTCGTTGCCCTGCTCCTCATATCCAACGCAGCAGTCGCTTGCGCCAGGCGTAGAACAGGCCCAGGGCGAGGATGAAGATGAAGATGGCCATCTCGACGAGGCCGAACATGCCGTAGGCCTCGAGGCGGGCGGCCCACGGGAAGATGAACACGACTTCCACGTCGAAGAGCACGAACATGAGGGCGAACACGTAGTAGCGGATGTTCGACTGGCTCCAGCGGTCGCCCTGCGGGTCGACGCCGCTTTCGTAGTTCATGACCTTCTGCTCGGTGGCGCGTTGCGGGCGCAGCAGGCTGCCGAGACCGAGGAAGGTGCCGACCACGGCCACGGCCAGGCCACCGAAGACCACCAGGACCAGCCAGCTGCGGAGGAACTCGGACACGAAGGGTGAACCTAACGGATTGCGGGAAGGTGGGCGGGCGTGAAGAGTGCCGGACGACGCCGTCGCAGCGCTCCGGGGAGGTTAGCGGGCAGTCTCGCCTTCGCTGTGGGAAACGGCCGCGAACCAGCAGGTTCAGGGTTCATGTCAGCCCCCCACCAGTACGGGGACGGCGTCTTTGGCCAGGTCGACGAGCGGGCCGGGGACGACGCCCAGGACCAGCACCAGGGCGACCGACACGGTGATGACGATGCGGGGTCCCCACGGGGCGGGATCGACCTCGACGGCCCCGGCCTCGTCGTCGTCCTCCAGGTGCCTGTCCTCCATATAGAGGGCCACGAGGATCCGCAGGTAGACGAAGGCAGCCACGGCTGCGGACACCATGGCGATCCCGGCGAGGGCATACGAGTGACCCTCTGTAGCGGCGGCGATCACGCCGAACTTGGCCACGAAGCCGGCCGTGAACGGCACGCCCGCCTGGCCCAGCAGCAGCACGGCGAACGCACCGGCCAGCCATGGGCGTCGGGCGCCGAGGCCCCGGTAGGCGTCGATGCCGTGGCGGTCGTCGCCGGCGCCACCGACGACCGTGACCACGGCGAAGCTGCCGCAGGCCAGCAGCGTGTAGACCCCGAGATAGGTGAGCACGGCGGCCGTGCCCCGATCGGATGCGGCCTGCACTCCCACCAGGAGGAACCCGGCGTGGGCGATCGACGAGTACGCCAGCATCCGCTTGACGTCGGTCTGGACGACGGCCACGACGGACCCTCCCAGCACCGTGAGGATGGCGAGACCCCACACGGCGGGCTGCCACTCCCCCGACCACGAGCCGAACGTCAGCACGAAGACCCGCAGCAGGGCGGCGAACCCGGCGGCCTTGACGCCGGCAGCCATCCAGGCGACCACCGGCGTCGGGGCACCCTGATAGACGTCTGGCGCCCACGCATGGAACGGCACGGCGGCAACCTTGAAGCCCAGGCCGACCAGCAGCAGGCCGAAGCCGGCCATCAGCATCCCGTCCTCGAGCAGGATGGTGGTGGACAGGTAGCCGGCGATGCGTGCCAGGCCGGTGGCGCCGGTGGCGCCGTAGACGAGTGCGATCCCGTAGAGCAGGAACGCCGAGGCGAACGCCCCCAGCACGAAGTACTTGAGGGCGGCCTCCTGCGACTGGATGCGACGCAGGTGCAGGGCCGCCATGACGTAGACGGCGATGGACAGCAACTCGAGTCCGAGGAACAGCACGATCAGGTCGTTGGCCGACGCCATGACCACGCCGCCGGCGGCCGAGAGGAGCAGCAGCACGTAGAGTTCGACGCCCGGCAGGTCCTCGCGGGTGAGGTATGCCCGGGAGAGCAGCGCCGTGGCTACCACGGCGACGGCGAGCAGGGCGGTCACGAACAGCGTCGAACCGTCGATCCCGACTGCGCCGGCCAGGAACGAGCGGGCACCGTCGTCCTGCACCTCGTTCCAGAGCGGGACGACCGACACGAGCACGGCAAGGCCGGCCACGATCGTCCAGGCGGCAGGCAGCCACTCGGGCAACCGCCGCACCAGCGAGGCGACGGTCAGCAGCAGCACCGCAGCGCCGGCGAGGACCAGCAGCGGGACGAGTGCCCACCAGAGCACCTCGGGCGTGGCGACGGTTTCGGCCTGGGCGAACATCAGTGGCCCTCTTCCGAGTCAGCGGGGCCATCAAGGGGGCCATCTGGGGATATGTCGATGCCCATGCGGCTGGTCGGCTCCTCGAAGCCGTCGACGTGGCGTTCGATGTGTTCGACAAGAGCGTCGACCGCCGGCTCCATGCGCTCGATGACCGGCTTCGGGTAGACGCCCAGCACCACGATCAGCGCCAGCAGCGGCGCCAGGACCAGGCCCTCGCGCAGGCACAGGTCGGGCATGTCGGCGTTGTCTCCCTCTGCGGGACCGTGGAACACCCGTTGGTAGGCCCACAGCAGGTAGAGGGCTGCCAGCACCACGCCGCCGGCGGCCACCACGGCATACCAGCGGTGGGCGTTGAAGGTGCCGACCAGCACGAGGAACTCGCCGACGAAGCCGTTCAGGCCGGGCAGTCCGATCGACGACAGCATCACGACCATGAAGACGCCCGCCAGCAGCGGTGCCGACTTCTGGAGGCCGCCCAGCTCGTCGATCTGGCGTGTGCGGCGGCGCTCGTAGATCATGCCGACCAGCAGGAACAGGGCGCCGGTGGAGATGCCGTGGTTGACCATCTGGAGCAGGCCGCCCTCGATGCCCTCTGTGTTGAGGGCGAACGTGCCCAGGATGATGAACCCGAGGTGCGCCACCGACGAGTAGGCGACCAGTCGCTTGAGGTCCTTCTGCATGGTGGCGACAACCGCCCCGTACACGATGCCGACCACGCCGAGCACGAGAAATACCGGGGCGAAGTGGTGGGTGGCCTCCGGGAACAGGTACAGGCCGAAGCGCAGGAACCCGTAGGTGCCCAACTTGAGGAGCACACCGGCGAGGATCACGGAACCTGCCGTGGGCGCTTCGGTGTGGGCGTCGGGGAGCCAGGTGTGGAGCGGGAATATCGGCACCTTGACGGCGAAGGCCAGGGCGAATGCCAGGAACAGCCAACGGGCGGTCTCGGTGGCGATGCTCTGTGCCTCGGCGATGGCGACGAGGTCGAACGTGAGCGCTCCGCCCGTGGCATCTGCGTGCAGGAACGCCAGCGACACGATGCCGACGAGCATCAGCGCCGAGCCGGCCATCGTGTAGAGGAAGAACTTGGTGGCCGCGTAGGTGCGGTTGCCGTGTCCCCACCGGCCGATGAGGAAGTACATCGGCACGAGCACGATCTCGAAGCACAGGAAGAACATGACCAGGTCCAGGCTGGCAAACACCCCCATCACCCCGCCCTCCAGCACAAGCATCCAGGCGTAGTAGGCGCGGCTGTCGTGCCCGGGGTCGGTGGCCAGGATGGCGATCGGAAACAGGATCCCCGTCAGGACGATGAGGAACAGCGAGATCCCGTCGACGCCGAACAGCCAGGAGATGCCGAGTTCCCCGATCCATGCGTGGCGGCTGGCGAACTGGAACCCCTCGCCACCGGCGTCGAAGGCGAGAAGGACCCACAACGACAACGCTCCGGTTGCCACCGTCGCCAGGACAGCCGTGAGCTTGAGCAGTTCGGGCCGCCGGCGGGGCCCGAGGACCACCAGCAGGGCGCCGAACAGGGGCGTGAGTATCAGTGCCGGCAGCACCGGGAACGTGGGCGAGGCGGAGGCGAGCACGGACATCACCAGCTGGCCCTCGTGAGGAACCACAGCAGCAGGGCGACCGCTCCGAGTGCGGCGCCGGCGGCGTAGGTGCGGACCAGCCCGTTGTGGAAGCGGCGCAGCACGCCGGCCAGGCGGCGGACCATTGCGCCGACCCCGTTGACGGCGCCGTCCACGATGCGCTCGTCGAAGGTGGTGGTGGCCTCGAAGCCGACCCGGCCGGGACCACCCATGAAGTCGCCCACCTTCCTGTCGAACGCCCAGGCATCGGCGAGCAGCGGCTGCTCGAAGACCCGGTGGTCGATTCTGCGACGTTCGTAGGCGGCGACGGCGAGGGCGATGCCGACGAGCCCGCCGACCACGGCGACGGCCGCCAGCACCCAGAGCACGCCTCCGCCGATGCCGAGGTGGACCTCGTTGCCGAACAGCGAGGGTTCGAGCCACTGTTCGAGGAACCGAAGCGACGGCGTGAACGGGAGCTGCATGAGCCCACCGCCGACCGACAGGGCCGCCAGGACCACAAGCGGCAGGGTCATCGTCCACGGGGACTCGTGCGGGACGTGGTCGGAGCGTGCGGCCACGGCTTCGGGCAGGTGGTCGGCGACATCGGCTACTTCCGGGGCGGTGTCGAGTGACAGTGAGGGAACCTCGCCGCGTTCGTCGTCAGCGGCGATGACGGCGGCGTGGTCGCCGGCGGCCTTGTCGTGTTCCGATTCTGCTGCAGCCAGAGCCTCCTCGGCAGCGGCAATCGCTGCCATTGCAGCAGCCAGGGCGTCCTCGGTGGCGAGCACCGCCTGGGCCAGCGCCTCGGGATCGGAGGTTTCGTCCGCCACCTCCCCGGAGGTCGCCGCACGGGCCTCCTCGATCGCAGCCACATGGGCCGCTTCCGCCTCGGAAAGGGCGGCGGTCGAGTCCTCGAGGCCGGCGAGCGCTGCGGTGCGGGCCGTCGCCGCCGTTTCGAGTTGGTCCGCTGCGCCTGCGAGGCGGGCGTTCCATGCAGCGGCCACCTCGTCGGGTCGGGCGTCGGCGTAACGGTGTCGGCCGAAGAAGGTGAGCACCACCTGGCGGGTCATGTAGAAGGCGGTCAGCACGGCGGTGACGAGGCCGACGAACCACAGGGCGGGGCTCTCGTTCCAGGCGTACGCCAGGATCTCGTCCTTCGACCAGAACCCGGCGAACGGCGGCACGCCGGCGATGGCCAGCCAGCCGATGATGAACGTGGATGCGGTGACCGGCATCCATTTCCGCAGGCCCCCGTAGTGGCGCATGTCCTGGTCCCCGTCCATCCCGTGGATGACCGAACCCGAGCCGAGGAACAGCAGCGCCTTGAAGAAGGCGTGGGTGACCATGTGGAAGATGGCCGGCACGTAGGCGCCGCAGCCGACGGCCAGGAACATGTAGCCGAGTTGGCTGATCGTCGAATACGCCAGGACCTTCTTGATGTCGGTCTGGGCGACGGCGATGGTCGCAGCGAACAGTGCGGTGCCAACCCCGACCCAGGCGATCAGCGAGGGGACCCAGTCGGCGGCGTCGGCGATGATCGGGTTGACCCGGGTCAGCAGGTAGATGCCCGAGGTGACCATCGTGGCGGCGTGGATCAGCGCAGAGACGGGCGTGGGGCCGGCCATGGCATCTGGCAGCCACAGGTACAGCGGGAACTGGGCCGACTTGCCGATTGCACCGACGAACAGCATCACGGCGATGAAGGTTGCCGTCGACTCGGCGACCTGGCCGGCGTCGGCAGCGTCGAGCACCTCTACGTAGGAAAGCGACCCGAACGTGAAGAACGTGAGGCACATGGCGACGAGCACGCCCCAGTCGCCGATGCGGTTCGTGACGAAGGCCTTCTTCCCGGCGGAGGCGTTGGCGGGGTCGGTGAACCAGAAGGAGATGAGCAGGTACGAGCACGCCCCGACTCCCTCCCAGCCGAGGAACGTCAGCAGCATGTTGTCGCCCAGGACGAGGACGAGCATCGAGAAGGCGAACAGGTTCAGGTAGGCGAAGAAGCGGCTGAAGTCTGCGTCGCCGTGCATGTACCCGATCGAGTACAGGTGGATGAGGGCGCCGACGCCGGTGATGAACAGGCACATGGTCAGCGACAGCGGGTCGGCGAGGAAGCCGATGTCGACGGACAGGTCGCCGGCCGGCACCCAGCTGAACAGCGTGGTGACCGAACGCCGGTGCTGTTCGTCGCGCGAAAGCAGTTCGAGGACCACGGCGAGCGTGGCGGCGAACGACCCGAACATGGCGAGGGTCGCCACCCAACCGGAGCGCGGCTCGCCGAGGCGTCTACCGGCCACCAGCAACAGGGCGAAGCCGGCCAGAGGGAACGCCGGGATGAGCCATACGAGGTCGAGCATGCCCTAACCCCTCAGCACAGAGAGGTCGTCGACGGTCGCCCCGGAGCGTCGGCGCATGATCGCAACGATGATCCCGAGGCCCACCACGACCTCGGCGGCTGCCACCACCAGCACGAAGAACACCGATACCTGCCCGCCCAGGTCACCCAGGGCGTCGCCCAGGCTGACGAAGGTGAGGTTGACGGCGTTGAGCATCAACTCGACGCACATGAACATCACGAGCGGGTTGCGACGCACCAGGAGGCCGACGGCGCCCAGCGTGAACAGGACGGCACCGAGCGTCAGGTACCAGGCGACGGTGACGTCCATCAGGCGCCTTCTCCTTCGTCCGGGGTATCCGCTTCGCCTTGGGTTTCCGGGGCAGCCGCCGCTACCGGAAGGGGCTGGAGCGGTCCGGCGAGGCGGCGGACCAGCACGACGGCGCCGACGACGGCGACGGTGAGCAGCAGGGCGGTCAACTCGACTGCGAAGACGTGGTCGGTGAACAGCGCCTCACCCAGGCGTTGGGCGTTGTCGCCGGCGTCGCCCAGAGGGGCATTGGTCGCCGGGGCACCGGTCGGCCCACCTACCGCCACCAGCAGGGCGGAGAGCGTGGTCCCCAGGATTCCGGCACCTATGACGACTGCGAGCGGCCGCTGTCCGGCTATGGGCTCTACATCCAGGTCCTCGGCCCGGTCTACGCCGAGCAGCATGATCACGAAGAGGAACAGGATGACGATGGCGCCGGCGTAGACGATCACCTGGACGGCGGCGAGGAACGTGGCATCCAGTAGCAGGAACAGCACGGCCACGCCGAAAACGGACTGGACGAGGAAGAGGGCGGCGTGGACCGGGTTGCGGGCCAGGAGCACCCCGAAGGCGCCCGACAGCACGATCACGGCGCTGACGATGAACACGGCGGCATCCATCAGGAGCCTTCCTCCTCGTCGTCCCCGTTGGCTTCCCCGCCCGACCGACCCTGTTCCGGGGCGCGGATGCCGTAGCCGAGTTCTCCCGACCAGGAGACCTTCCCGACGTAGGCGGCGGATCCCGACGGGGACGTTGCACGCATCCAACCCGAGGTGTGGGTGTCCTCGCCGTCGCGCCAGTCCTCCCAGGGCAACTGCTGCGGCCGACCGGTTTCGCCGTCGACCATCAGTTCGTCCTTGGTGTACACGGCGTCGGAACGGTTGGTGAACGAGAACTCGAACAGCTTCGACTCGGTGATGGCCTCGGTCGGACAGGCCTCGACGCAGAGGTCACAGTGGATGCACCGCAGGTAGTTGATCTCGTAGACGAATCCGAAGCGCTCGCCCGGTGACACCGGGTCGTCGGGCGGATTGTCGGCGCCGCGCACGTAGATGCAGTTGGCGGGACACACGCCGGCGCAGAGCTCGCAGCCGATGCACTTCTCCATGCCGTCCTCGTACCGGTTGAGGACGTGGCGGCCGTGGAGGCGCTCGGGTTTGTCTCGCTTCTGCTCGGGGTACGGGATGGTGACCCGCTTCTCCCAGAGCTTGCGGAACGTGACGGCGAAGCCGCGGAAGTAGCCCATCAGGCACCGTCCCCGGCGTCGAGCACCTCGTCGGAGCCGAGCTCGATCGCCCGCCGCTCGGCACGGGCCTTGCGCACGGCGCCACCCAGCATGGCGGCGCCCGCCCACAGCACGGCCACGCTGACGAGCACGACGGGCACCGGCGACCAGCCCCTGTCGCGGCCCACGTTGAGCGCTGCTATCAGGAGGAACCAGCCGAGTGCCAGCGGGATCAGGACCTTCCAGCCCAGGTCCATGAGCTGGTCGTACCGGATTCTCGGCAGGGTCGCCCGGAGCCAGACGAAGCTGAACAGGAACGCCAGGAGCTTCAGGGAGAACCACAGGATCGGCCAGATCCAGGCGACCTGCTCCACAAGGATCGGTCCGTCGGGTCCGCCGAGGAAGAGCGTTACGGCGATCGCTGACATGGTGATCACGTTCATGAACTCGGCGAGGAAGAACAGGGCGAATCGGATCGAGCTGTACTCGGTGTGGAACCCGCCCACCAGTTCCTGTTCGGCCTCGACCAGGTCGAACGGCGGGCGGTTCAGCTCGGCGGTGCCGGCCACCAGGAAGATGAGAAACGGTACGACGCCGGTGGTGGCCACATTCCAGTTCCAGTTCGACTGGCTGGACACGATCTCATGGGTGGACAGGGAGCCGCCGGTCAGGAAGACCGTGGCGATGGCGAGGCCCAGCGCCGCCTCGTAGCTGATCATCTGGGCGGACGCACGGACCGAGCCGAGCAGCGGGTACTTGGAGCCCGATGACCAGCCGGCCAGCATCACGCCGTAGACGGCTACCGAGGAGAGGGCGAGGAACAGCAGGATGCCCATCGGCGGATCGGCCACCTGCAGGAAGGTGCGGTGGCCGAACCAGCCCACGGTGCCGTCGCCGGTGCGGAAGTCGCCGCCGATCGGGACGATGGCAAAGACGAGGAAGGCCGGCACCAGCGACAGGTAGGGCGCCAGCTTGAACACCGGCCGGTCGGCGTTTTCCGGGATCAGATCCTCTTTGAAGAACAACTTGATGCCGTCGGCCAGGGTCTGGAGGATGCCCCAGGGGCCGGCCACGTCCGGTCCGATTCGGTTCTGCATGTCGCTGATGAGCTTGCGCTCGAACCAGACCATGAGCATCACCGACACCATCAGCAGGACGAACGAGGCGACCACCTTGATCAGGATGATCAGGAACACCTCGAGGCCGATGGGCCCGAGCAGGAGAGGATCGGCGGCGATGACCATCAGACCGGCACCACAGTCAGGTCGATCACCGCAGCGGTGGCCTCGATCAGGTCGCCGGCCGAAACGCCCCGCTGGTTGAACAGGAGGTGGGCGGTGCCCTTGGTGACCCGGGAATCGGGGCCGACGACGACATCGATGTTGCCCCTCGGTCCCCGGACCTCGATTCTGCCGCCCTCGGCCACCCCGAGGGCGGCGAAGTCGGTGGGCTCGAACGCGAGCCGGGTCACGGGGGCCAGTCCCGCCAGCGATCGACTGTGGGCGGTGAGCACGCCGCAGTCGTACATCGAGCGCGTGACGACCAGGCGGTAGGAGTTCTTGTCGTGGCTGGGCACCTCGAGGGGCGCCGGGCGGACCAGGGCCGGGCCGCCGCTGACGAGGATGCCCTCCCGGGCCTGCACGGCGAGCGCCTCCGGGTCGATGTGGGCGTGGATCGGTGAGACGACCGAGAGTTCGGCCCACACGTCATCGGGCGAGGAGATTCCGAGGTCGGCCCCCAGCCGGCGGGCCAGTTCGACGGCGATCATCCAGTCGGGGCGGGCGGTCCCCGGTGGGGTCACCTTCCGGGCCACGATGCTCACCCGACCCTCGAGGTTGGTGACGGTGCCGTCGGTCTCTGTCGGGGCGGTGGCAGGCAGGACCACGTCGGCGGCGGCCACGGTCGGGGTGGCGAACAGGTCCAGGGCGATGACCGTCCCGGCCCCTTCGAGCCCGCGGCGCGCCAGGTCGTGGTCGGGGACGTCGGTCAGGACATCGGCGCCGAGCAGCACCAGGACATCGACCTCACCGTCGGCGGCTGCCCGTAGGGATTCGAGCGCATCTCGGCCCTTCGTGGCAGGGGTGGTCGGCCAGGCGGCGGCGAACCTGGGCCGGCCCTCGTCGAGGCCGACCCGCCCGGGAAGCAGGCCAGGGGCCAGCCCGAGGTCGAGGGCACCGTGGACGTTGCCACGGCGCAGCATCGACAGGAAGCGGACATCGGCGATCCAGTCGTGCAGGACGAGGGCCGCATCGACGACCGTCCCGGGTGCCTCAGCCAACGACTGCCGTCCCAACAGCACGGTGACCGGACGGTTCTGACCGACTGCCGCCCCGGAAACGATCGCACCGACCGCCTGGGCCTCTTCGACGGTCACCCCGCCGATTGGTGCGGTGCCCCCCTCTCCGAACATGGCGCGGACGACATCTACCGCCTCTCCGGGGCGCACCCGCAGCGAATGGTCGGCGAACGGCGTGAGGCCCGTCGCCCGGGGTGTCAGTTCGATCAGCGTGGCACCGTCGTGGACGACCGCATGGCGCAGGCGCAGATACAACGACCCCAGTTCCTCCTTGGGGTCGGGGCCGAGCAGCACGATGATGCCACCCGGGGTGCAGGCCTCGTCGATGGTCGCCCTTGGCAGGCCGAGGACGAAGTCTGCGGGCAGTCCGTCTCCCAACTGGGCGTCGACATGGTCGGTGCCCAGCACACCCTTGGCGAACTTGGTCCAGGCGTACTGCGACTCGTTGGTGAGGCGGGCTCCGCCCAGGACCGCGATCCGGTCGGGGTCGACGTCGGTGAGTGCGGCAGCTGCAGCGGCGAGCGCTTCGCCCCATCCGGTCGGTGCCAGGTCGCCGTCGTCGCCGCGCAGCAGCGGCGTCCCGAGGCGGTCCTCGTGGTCGTACGCCTCGAATATGAAGCGCTCCTTGTCGCAGAGCCAGCCCCAGTTGACGGCGTCGGCGTCGACCCCCTGGAAGCGCAGCACACAGTCGCGTGACGACTGCACTGCGATGCGGCTGCCGACGCTGTCGACGACGCTGGTGGATTCGACCTCCTCGAGGTCCCAGGGGCGGGCCTTGAAGCGGTAGGGCGCTGCGGTCAGTGCGCCGACCGGGCAGACCTGAACGGTGTTGCCGCTGAAGTAGGAGCTGAAGGGCTCGTCGGGGAAGGTGTTGACCTCGGTGTCCGAGCCCCGACCCTGGAAGTGGATCAGGGCGTCGCCGGCCACCTCGTCGGCGAAGCGGGTGCAACGGTCGCAGAGGATGCAGCGCTCCCGGTCGAGGAAGACGTTGTCGTTGACCGGGATGGGCTTTTCGAAATGTCGCTTCTCTTCGACGAAGCGGCTCTCGCCCGGTCCGAATGCCATCGTCTGGTCCTGGAGCGGGCACTCTCCGCCCTTGTCGCAGACGGGGCAGTCGAGGGGGTGGTTGACGAGCAGGAACTCGAGCACGCCGGCCTGGGCCTTGCGGGTGCGCTCGGATTCGGTGTCGACCTGCATGCCGGGACTGCACTCGAGCATGCAGGAGGCCTGCAGCGCCGGACCCCGACCGGTGTCGACCTCGACGAGGCACGACCGGCACATGCCCACCGGCCGCATCCGCGGATGGTGGCAGAACCTCGGGATGTAGGTGCCGGTGCGTTCGCAGGCGTCGATCAGCAGTTCGCCCGGGTTCGCCAGGACGGTGCGGCCGTCGACGGTGATCTCCACGGACTGTCCCACGTCGTTCATGCCGGATCCCCGTCGACGACCGGGGCCGACCGGACGGGGATGCCCTCATGGCGCGTGATCCTGGCCTCGAACTCGGAGCGGAAGCGACGCAGAGCCGAGGTGATGGGTGCCACGGACGACGGGCCGAGTGGACAGATGGTGGTCTGGAGTGGCGGGAACGGCACGGCGTCGAGGCCGGCGGCACCGTGGGCGGCTACGGGGTAGGGACCGGGGCTGATGTTGTCGCCGATGTCGAGCAGCAGGTCCAGGTCGGACGGCCGCCCGTGGCCGTCGAGGATGCGCTCGAGGATCTTCTCCTCCCAGCTGGTGCCCTCCCGGCACGGAGAGCACTTGCCGCACGACTCGCGGGCGAAGAACCTCACGATCCGCAGGCAGGCCTTCACGACATCTGTGGTGTGGTCCATGACGACGATCGCTCCGGAGCCGAGCATCGACCCGGCGGCGCCGATGTCACGGGCCTCGAGGGACAGGTCGAGCTGCTCCTCGAAGAACCACGGCGCCGAGGCTCCACCGGGGATGAACGCCTTGAGCTCGTTGCCTTCCCGGATGCCCCGGCAGAAGTTGGGGCCGTAGATGAGGTCCCGGTAGGTGGTGACGCCCTGTTCGACCTCGTAGACGCCGGGCCGCACGACGTGCCCGGAGACGGCGAACAGGCGGGTGCCGGGCGATGCCTCGGAGCCGTAACCCCTGTAGGCGATGGCGCCGTGTTCGAGGATCCACGGCAGGTTGGCGAGGGTCTCGACGTTGTTGACGATCGTAGGCCTGCCGTAGAGGCCGATGGCCGCCGGGAAGTACGGCGGCTTGAGGCGGGGCATCCCCCGGTTGCCCTCGAGGCTCTCTATGAGCGCAGTCTCCTCGCCGACGATGTAGGCACCTGCGCCCCAGTGGAGGGTGATGTCGACGGAGAAGTCGGTGTCGCAGATGTTGCGTCCGACGTAGCCGGCTTCGTAGGCGTCGTTGAGGGCGACGGCCAGGCGCTCCTGGGCGAGGGCCATCTCGCCTCGCACGTACAGGAAGCACTGCGACAGGCCGAGGGCGTAGCAGGCTATGAGGCAGCCCTCGATGAGCTGGTGCGGGTCGCGTTCCATGAGGAGGCGGTCCTTGTAGGTGCCGGGTTCGCTCTCGTCGCCGTTGACGACGAGGTAGCGGGGCCAGACGTCCTCGGGGCAGAAGCCCCACTTGACGCCGGCGGGGAAGCCGGCGCCGCCGCGGCCGAGGAGGGTGGCGTCGCGGACCTCGGTGTGCACGTCGGCGGGGGTGCGGCCGAGTGCGGCACGCAGGCCTGTGTAGGCGCCGGTGGCGAGGGCGCATTCGAGCGTGTAGGAGTCCTCGTAGGGGAAGCGGCCGCTGACCAGCTTTGGGCCCTCGTTGGCGACGAAGCCGGCGGCGTGGGGTATGTAGCCCATGCCGTCGGGGTGCACGATCGTCGGCTCAGGCATCGGCCGCGCTCGTTGTGGAGGGAGCCGTCCGCAGCCACACTGGCTCCTGGTCGGCCTGTTCGGGTGGCACGACGCCGGCCCTGCGGTCGTCTGGGATGTGCTGGCGGAGGCGTCCGAGGGTGCCGTGGGCTGGCAGGTTCCCGTCGTCGCCCTGTGCGCCACGGGCCAGCGGGCTGCGGCCGGCACGCAGGTCGTCGACGACGGCGTCGAACGTGTCGGGGTCCGCCCGGTGGAAGTAGCGGTAGTTGACGGTGAAACACGGCGCCTCGGTGCATGCGGCGACGCACTCCACCTCTTCGACGGTGAACATCCCGTCGGCGGTGGTCCCCCCGGCGTGGACCTCCAGGGATTCCTCGACGTGGTGGAGCAGTTCCTCGCCGCCGAGCAGTTGGCAGGAGATGTTGGTGCACACGTTGACCACGTAGCGGCCGACCGGGTGGAACCTGAACATCTCGTAGAACGATCCTGTGCCGAGCACCTCTGCGGGCGTGGCGCCTGTGAGCTCGGCGATCTCGACCATGGCGTCGCGGGTGACCCATCCCTCCTGCTCCTGCGCCAGGTGCAGCAGCGGGATGACGGCCGACCTGGGCCTCGGATATCGGGCTATGACCTCAGCAGCGGTGCGGGCGTTGGCTTCGGTGAAGAACGACATCAGCGGTCCACCTCGCCCATGATCGGATCGACCGACGAGATGACGGCAACGGCGTCTGCAATGAGGCGGCCGTGCATGAGGTGGGGCAGCGTCTGGAGGTTGGCGAAGCTCGGGCCGCGGATGTGCATTCGGTAGGGCTTGGGTCCGCCGTCGGACACGAGGTAGCAGCCCAGCTCTCCCCGGGGAGACTCGACGGCGGTGTACACCTCGCCTTCGGGCACGTGGAAGCCCTCGGTGAAGATCTTGAAGTGGTGGATCAGCGCCTCCATCGACTCGTCGATGCGGGCACGCGGCGGCGGGGTGACCTTCTTGTCCTGTGTCCGGAAGTCTCCGTCCGGCATGAGGTCGAGGACCTGTTCGACGATGTGCAGCGACTGCCGAATCTCCTCGAGGCGGACGGCGAAGCGGTCGAAGGCATCGCCGCAGGTGCCGACGACGACGTCGAATTCGACCTGGTCGTAGGCGAGGTAGGGCTCGTCGCGGCGCAGGTCCCAGTCGTAGCCGGTGGCCCGAAGGATCGGTCCTGTCGCCGAGAGGGCGAGGGCCTCGGCGGGTTCGAGGACGCCCACACCCTGGAGGCGGGCACGGAAGATGGGCTGGTTGTTGAGCAGCACCTCGTATTCGTCGAGGCGGGGCGGGATGATTTCGAGCAGGTGGCGGAGGTCTTCCTGCCAGCCGTCGGGGAGATCGGCGGCGACGCCTCCGGGGCGGATGTAGTTGTGGTTCATGCGCAGGCCTGTGACCTTTTCAAAAAAGCGCAGGACCTCTTCGCGCTCGCGCCAGCCGTAGACCATCATCGAGACGGCACCCAGGTCCATGCCGTTGGTGGCCTGGAAGAGCAGGTGGGATGCGGCCCGGTTGAGCTCGCACATGAGCATCCGGATCCAGGTGGCACGGACCGGGACCTCGATGCCGAGCAGCTGCTCGGTGGCAAGGGAGAACACGAGCTCTGAAAACAGCGGCGAGGCGTAGTCCATGCGGGTGACGTTGGTGGGGCCCTGGAGGAAGGTGAGGTTCTCGCCGGTCTTCTCCATGCCGGTGTGCAGGTATCCGATGACCGGCTTCGAACGCAGGACGGTCTCGCCCTCCATCTCGAGCAGCAGCCGGAGCACCCCGTGGGTCGACGGGTGGGCAGGACCCATGTTGAGGATCATGCGCTCGTCGGCCTGTTCGCCGGTGACCGGATCGCTGGGGGCGAGGGCCAGCCCGGCCGCTTCGACCTCGGTCATCCGGAGCACGGCGCTGCCGTCCCTGCGCCGGACGCGTTCGTCGGAGCCCATGTCGATGCCGGGGGTCGCCTCGTCCACCGGGTTCACCGTCGCTCCGATGCGGCCTTGAACTGGACGGGGATGGCACCGATTCCCTCGTCCTTGCGCAGCGGATGGCCCGTCCAGTCCTCGGGGAGCAGGATCCGGCTGTGGTCGGGGTGGCCGTCGAAGCACACGCCGAACAGGTCGTAGGCCTCGCGCTCCATGGCCTCGGTGCCGGGGAACAGGTCGAACAGCGACGGCACGGTCGGGTCGTCGGCGGGTATCTGGATTCGGAGTCGGACCCGTTGGCGACGGGCATGGTCGAACAGGCCTACCACCACCTCGAAGCGCTCGGGCTCGACACCCTCGGGAAGGCCGGTACGACAGGGATGGGTCAGGTAGTCGACGACGGTGAGGTAGGTAGCGGTGCAGTAGCCCTCGTCGCGCAGGGATTCGACGGTGGCTACGTATGCGTCGCGGACGGGGTGCAGCACGGTCTGGCCGAACAGGGCCGTCGAGGCAACCGGTGCGGCCTCGTGCTCATCGGCGAAGGTGTCGGTTTCGCTCACGGTGTCTCAACCGACTCGGCTGGCGGTTCCTCGGCGAGGTCGATTCCGGCACCTGCGCCGGTCTGCTCACGGCGGATGGTGAGCTCGCCGGTGAGGATCTTGTCGTGCAGGGTGAGGATGGCGTGCATGAGGGTCTCGGGGCCGGGGGGACAGCCCGGGGCATAGACGTCGACCGGCACCACCTGGTCGACCCCCTGCACGATGGCGTAGTTGTTGAACATGCCGCCGCTCGATGCGCAGACGCCCATCGAGATGACCCACTTGGGCTCCATCATCTGGTCGTAGATCTGGCGCAGCACCGGAGCCATCTTCTGGGAGACGCGCCCGGCGACGATCATGAGGTCGGCCTGGCGGGGCGATGCCCGGAAGACCTCCATGCCGTAGCGGGCCAGGTCGTAGTGGGCGGCACCTGTGGCCATCATCTCGATGGCGCAGCAGGCCAGGCCGAAGGTGGCCGGCCAGCAGCTACGCGCCCGCGACCACTTGACGAGGTCCTCGATACGGGCGGTGACGAAGTTGTGTTCGAGGCCCTCGAGGCCCTCCTCGAGGACGCCGGAGACATCGCCGAGGATCGGTACGCGTGCCATCAGGGCCCGCCTTCGATCGTCGGGTTGCCGGCATCGCGCCCCTCGAGGCCGACCTGGCGAACGCCCGGTCGGACCACCTCGCTGCCGAACCTGCGCGACACCGCCTGGCGGACCTCGGCGATCGGGCCCCATTCGAGGGCCCCGTTGCCGATGAGGTACACGAACGACTCGAACACGGCGACCGAGAAGATCAGCACCGCCACCAGGCCGAAGAGCCCTATCCCCCGGTGGGCCACGGCCCACGGGTAGAAGAAGATGATCTCGATGTCGAACACGATGAAGATCATCGCCACGAGGTAGAAGCGCACCGGGAACCGCTCGGGGGTCTCGCGCGATGGGATGATCCCGCACTCGTATGGTGCGAGTTTCCTGTCGTGGGGCCGTCGCGGCGCCAGGAGCCTCGACGCCACAAAGCTCAGCGCAGCGAAGAGGGCGGCGAGGACGAGCAGTGCCACCACAGGCAGGTACTGGCCCAACATGTCAGATACCTGTCCTTGTCTCGGCGTTGGAGCCGACGTTGGTGACGGTGGCCGCTGCTGTCACCGGCTCAGGCCCTTGCTGCTTCGAACTCCTTGCGGCGTGCCATGTCTTCCCTGTCCCGGACGTGCAGCCAGTAGCACAGGGCGAGGAAGACCATCAGGGAGCCGACCATCACGAGTGCCGGCCGCAGTCGGACGGACCCGAGGTCGCGAACCATGATGACCGACACGACGGGCTCGGCCTCGTCGACGATGGGACGGGGCGGAGCCTCGCCGGGGATCGTCGGCTGGTCGAGTACCCGCTGGAGTTGCACGACCGAGTATCGGGTCGGGTGCGTGATACGAGCCGAGTTGGCGATCCAGTGGGTGATGCGGTCGATCCGGCTCGGATCCTCGGTGAGGCGGGGCTTGCCGCCCGTGGAGTAGGCATCGAGCAGTTTGAAGTCTGCGTTGCTGACGAACCCGATGTCGGGATGCGCCAGGATGTCGGCGACCGCCTGGGCCTGGGCGTCACCGGCCTCGGTGGTGGGCAGCAGTCGCCATCCGTTGAGGTCGTGCCAGCCGGCGGCTTCGGTTATGTCGGGGGACACGGCGGCCAGTTCCGACCGGGTCACCGTTTCGTTGCGGACCTGGCGGTCGGCCTGCAGGGCAGCCAGTTCGTCGGTGCTGAGGTCGGGATTGTCGGCGGCCGTGGGAAGCGTGCCGAACTCGGCTGTCGCCCGGGCGTTGCCCGAATGGACCACCAACTCGTAGCCGGTGTTCAGCTCGTCGGGGTTGGGCAGATCGCGTGCCCTGGCAAGGCCGCTGACGCCCAGGTCGCCGACGTTGATGTCGACCGTCTGCCATGAGGGGCTGTCTCCCTGCCATCCCTTGCCGTACATCCACCAGGTGGTGCTCATGATGAACATCCACCCGAAGAAGGCGGCGAATGCGAGCAGGGTGCCGACGCGGATGCCGGAGTTGGTGGTGAGGATGAACCAGACTGAGCCCATGAGGACGACGACGCCGGTGAGCACGGCCAGCGTGCCTGCGATGTTCGGGTCCCAGGCGATGCCGGCGAGGGTGGCTGCCAGGTACATCACCGGCTCCTCTCGTAGGCCACGACTGCAGCGATCTGGTCGGGTGTCAGGATGCGGCTGTAGGTGGCGTCGCCTCCCGTGTCGTAGTCGACGACGTCGGGATCCACGCGTCCGCCGAAGCCGGGCATCATGCCGGTGCCGCTGCGGGCGTTGCCGAAGCCGACGCCTACCTCCGAGCCGATACGGACGAACTCCTCCTGGCGGGCCGCCGTCGGGAAGTGTGTCTCGACGCCTTCGAGGCTCGGGCCCACGTGGCCCTGGGCCGGCTGCCAGCCGGTGAGGATCCCGGAATCGGCCAGGCGGGGCCAGGTCTCGAGCAGCGCCGCGGTCGAGTCCTCGTCGGCGGCGCCGAACGAGAAGCCGGGCGTGTGGCAGCGGGCGCACGAGTTGGCGCCCTGGGCTGCCGGGTTGTTGAAGATCAACTCGCCGTAGCGGAGGTAGTCGGCGCTGGTCGGGTCGGAAGCCCGCGCCAGCCAGGCTTCGGCGGCGGCTTCGACGTCGGCGGCTTCGATGAGTTCGGCGTCGGCTGCGGTGACGACGGCCCTGGCACCTGCGACGATGCCGGCGTCGATCTGGGCCGTGGCATCATCCTGGTCGAGTTGGACGGACCGCAGGTAGACGATCAGCTGTTCGACCTGCTGGGTGGTCATCGGACCGCCGCCGGGCAGGCCCCATGCGGGCATCGGCGTGCCGGGCCGGCCGTAGTCGAGGATGTGCCGGACCTCGGCCTCGTCGAATCGTGACAACACGGTGGTGAGGGCAGGTGCCTTCCACTCGACCTGTGCGACGAAGGCGCCTTCGGCGTCGACCAGCGTGAAGGCGGCGACACCACCGACGCCACCGGGGCCGTGGCAGGAGGAACACGCCTCCTCGAAGTTGCGGGCGCCGCGCTTTTCGAATCGGTTCACCCAGTCGACGATTGCGTTCTCCTGGCGTGCCGGCTCCATCAGCCAGTAGACGGGCAGGATCATCGAGACGGCGGTGAGGGTCACGAGGGACCAGACCAGCGCCCTGTCGAGGCGGAAGGTCTCGAGGTCGTCGTCGTCGAGGTAGGGCTTGCGGTTGGCGGCCAGTTCGACCTCGGAACCCAGTTCCCGCTTGCCGATGCGGAAGCTGAACAGCAGGTACACGAGGAACCCGACCATCACGACGATGGCTAGGAGCAGGCCGATCGTGCGCTGCGTGCTCGCTGCGAGGATCATCGGGTTCATCTCGGTCTCGGGTCTCCTACCGGGGGGCTAGTGCCCGCCCGCCTCGCCGATACAGTGCGGGCCCTCGGCCTCCTGGCCGGTTGTGTTGGTGCCGATGGGCGGGCCCTGGACGATGGTGCCGGTGTCGACGACGACGACACCGCCGTCGACTGCGACGGCGAAGCGGTCCATGCCGCGGGGGGCGGGACCGCCCCGCTTCTCGCCGACCTGGTTGTACTGCGAACCGTGGCAGGGACACTCGAACCACTGCGACGACACGCAGTTCGGGACGCGGCAGCCGAGGTGTGGGCACTTCTGGTACAACGCCACGATGCCGGCGTCGAAACCCTGTTCGGTGCCGGCGGTCATGCCGGCCAGCTCGACCGGCGAGTAGGCGGCCCGGGCCTTTTCGACTGCCCCGTTGGGATAGGCGGTGATCCACATGCGGCCCTCGGGCTTGTAGAGGAAGCCGTTGTTTGTCTCGATGTCGGCGAGGACCTCGACCAGGTTGCCGACCCTGATCTTGGAGCCGAAGCCGCTGACACCCTGGGGCCACAGGAACGCCAGGCAGGCACCGCCGAAGCCGGAAAGGCCGAATCCCATCATCCCGACGATGCTGCGGTTGAAGAACTGGCGGCGGGTGACGCCGAGGGCGACCGGGTCGGGGGCGACGAAAGGCACCGGCGGCGCAGACTCGACGACCGCCACATCGTTGCCCGTGCGGGCTGCCGCCTCTGCGGTCTCGAACTCGCGGCCCGACAGGGATTCGTCGACCCCGGTGGCGAGCACCGGATTGGAACGATCGCGCCTGCGTGCCTCGCGGGACAGCCCGGCTGCGCCGCTGTCGCGTCGGCGTGAGGCACCGACCAGCACGACGCCGGCCAGTACGACGAGCACGATGACTGCGATGACGACTGCCACGGCTCAGCTCCCGGGGTCCGCCGGGAGGCGGTTTGCGGTTGGCGGTGTGCGGGTCATGGCGATCACAGCTCGAAGAACAGGCCGCTGTTCCACGGGAAGACGAAGTTGAAGCCGGGGCCCCGGAAGAACGAGCCGATCATGACGAGCACCGCCCAGAACATGAGGTGCACGGTCATCAGCGACACGGCGAACTTGCGGTCCTCGGGCTTCCGGGACGGGTTCTTGTCGATGTAGGGGGCCAGGACCAGGAGGAAGAGGCCGATGCCGGGAATGGTCACGCCGGCCACCATCGGGTGGAACATGGTGAGGAGCTCCTGGAGCCCCAGGAAGTACCAGGGGGCCTTGGAGGGGTTCGGGGTCTTGTTGAAGTCGGCCAACTCGAGGAGCGGGGCGTTCACGAAGATCGAAAAGAGAGTGGTGAACAGGGTGATGATGATCGCCGACAGGAACTCGGCGACCAGCAGGTGGGGCCAGACGTGGACCTTGTCGATCGGCGTGGACTTGGTGTCCTGGATGGACCCCGACTTGACGACGGTCAGCAGCCGCTGGTTGTGGCCGTCGGGGCCGGATCCCTGGGCCGGGCCGGCCTGTGCGGGGGCTGCACCCTCGGGTGGGGTGGCGGCCGGGGTGCCGCGGTCGAGGAGTTCGGCGGGGACTTTTTCGCCGGAGCCTTCGGAGGTGGCAGCGGGGGCGTCGCCTCCCTTTGCGGCGGCAGCCTTGGCGCGGGCCTCCTCGGCCCGTTTGCGCAGATGTTCCGGAATCTCGGTCATGGTGTTTCCTCGGCCTACAACGGTCCGGAGATGCCGCCGTCCTTGCGGACCCGCCAGAAGTGGATCGCCATGAAGATGACGATCACGAACGGCAGCATCAGGACATGGAGTACGTACCAGCGCAGCAGGGTGTCGGTGCCGATCTCGACGCCGCCCAGCAGGACGAAGCGGACCTGGTCGCCGAATACGGGCGTGAAGCCCATCATGTTGGTGCCAACCGTGACCGCCCATAGCGACAGCTGGTCCCATGGCAGCAGGTAGCCGGTGAACGACAGCAGCAGGGTGAGCTGCAGGAGCATGACGCCGATCACCCAGTTGAACTCGCGTGGCGGCTTGTAGGCCCCGTGGTAGAAGACTCGGGCCATGTGCAGGAACACGGACAGAACCATGAGGTGCGCCGCCCACCGGTGCATGTTTCGCACGATGAGGCCGAAGCCGACGGCGGTCTGGAGCGCCTGCATGTCGTCCCAGGCCTGGGCGGCAGTGGGCCGGTAGAAGAACATCAGGAAGATGCCCGTGACCGTGAGCAGGATGAAGAGGAAGAAGCTCAGGCCACCGAGGCAGAGGGTGTAGCTGACCTTCACTGCGTGCCGCTTCACCTTCACCGGGTGGAGGTGGTACAGCACGCTGTTCATGATCACGTAGGAGCGGTTCCGCGGGCTGTCGCTGTAGCCCTTGCGGAAGATCGAACCGGGTCGGAAGATCGACGCCCAGGCCTGCGAGTCCTTCATCTGGTCGCCGATCTGGCCCATGCGCTCCTGCAACGCCGGCTTGTTGCCGTTGTCTGCCACCGTCGTCTCTCCCTAGCCCTGTCGTTCGTCGTGTCTGTCGTTGCCCGCGCCTACGCGAGACGCATGCCGTAGCCGTAGCCGTGGCTGGTCGTGCGCTGGTGGGTGTCGCCGTCTGCAGGTGCCTCAACCATCTTGCCGAGGATGATGACACCGGTGGGGCAGCGGTCCACGCAGAGTGCGCACCGTGTGCACACGTCGTCGTCGATCGTGAAGATCACGTGGTCGCTCGGGTCGATGCCCGGCTGTCCGGTCCCGACCGCCTCGGCGATGGCGTCGGGTCGCACCATGTGGATGCACTTCCACGGACAGATGTCGACGCAGCCTTCGCACATGATGCATTCGGCCTGGTCGATGTGGATGAACTGCTTGAGCTTGACGGCCTTGGCCATCCAGTCGAGGTCGACCTCCCGGAGGACGTAGTCGTCGATGAACGTGGGGTGCGGGGGGTTGGCGTCGGTGATGCTCATGCGCCGACACCCTCCTTGAAGAGCGGACGTCCGTACTCGGAGGTCGGCACCGGTGCAGTCGTCTTCTGGTCGCGTTCCTGCCACTGCCGCCACATGACGATGTTGCCGCCCAGGGCGACTACGTAGATACCGACTGCGATGAAGTCGCGCAGAACGCGGTAGTCGAGCGTGAAGGGGAGCACCCATTCGACGATTCCCCGGTCGCCGGTCCAGGCCAGCCGTGGTCCGACCATGAAGCGGTCGGGACGCCAGTTGAGCTCGCTGTCGGCCCACTGCAACCACTGGTGCGGGACGACGCCGTAGACCCAGAAGAAGATGAAGAAGACGAAGGTGGCGAACAGCATGGCCTCGCCCCAGGTGAAGTCGTGGTCGACGGGTGTGCGGCCCTGGTACCAGCGGATGCACCAGATGAACACGACGGTGGCGATGATCGATGCGACGAACGCGACCATGTCGTGCGGTGACTCCTCGTCGGGCTGTTGGGCGGGTGGTTAGGGGGCCACAGTGCGACTTCGTGAAATTCTGCACAAGCGCCTGCGGGCACCATCGTAACCGACCGTCGTCGGTCCCGGCGCCTGCAGGTTGCCAGCCCCTTTCTGGTGTCGGTTTCTATCATGTGGCCGGGCCAAAACCGTTCCCTGGGACGAGAAGCGACATGTGCCCCCCCACAGAGCCGTACCCCGCCCGACCCGACCCGCGATCGGTTACGACCCTTCGGCCCGACCAGGTCGGCTTCGCCGCACCGGACCGCCTACAGTGACCGCTAGCCTGCCCGCCAGACCGGGCGGCGTTCCGGGACAAGGTCGTCCGTCGCCGCCGGAATCCGTCCACGACATCGCCACGACATCGCCACGAAGTCGCCGCCCCGGAGGCCGCGTTGACCGAGATCCCCGAGCACCTCCTCAAACGAGCCGCAGCGGCCCGCGCCGCCACGTCGGGCGAGGACCCTCCAGCAGACACCCCGGCCGGGTCACCGGTTGCCGATACACCCGCCGCGGCCGCACCGGCCCCGCCCTCTGAGGTGCCTGCCGAGGCCGAACCCGAGCCCCTGGCGCCCTACATCGTCGCCCACAACGCCCGTAGGAAGATCCCCTGGTGGGCAGTTTCGGCACTGCTGCTGCTCCCCCTCTGGGCCTTCACATACGTCGGCACCCTCGAGCGTCCGCCCCAGGAGGCCACCGGCGTCCTCGCCGAGGGCGACCATGTCTACGCCGCCCGCTGCGCCAGCTGCCACGGCGCGACAGGCAGCGGCGGCAGCGGATACCCCCTCGCCGACGGTGAGGTCCTCACCACCTTCCCTTCGATCGCCGACCACGTCGTCTGGGTGGTGCAGGGGTCTGACGCCGTCGGGCTCGGCAACTCCTACGGTGACCCGGCTCGCAACCGGACGGTCATCGGCGGCATGCCGGGCTGGGGCGACGTCCTCACCAGGGAGGAACTCCTCGGGGTCGTGCTCCACGAGCGGGCCCGCCTGAGCGGTTCCGAAGACGATGCCGCACTCGCCGAGGCGATCGACGATGCGGTCCACGGTGGCACGCTCGACCTCGGCGGCCACTTCGACCCGGTGACCATCACGACACAGGAGGTCGACGACCTGCTGGCGTCAGCCTCGGGCGACGGCGACGGCCACTAGGAAGCCGTGTCGGGCACCCTGACCGGGCGCTCCCCGCACCGTCTATGACCGCCCACGTCCACGACCTCCTCATCGTCGGCGGCGGCCCGGCCGGTGCCGCCACCGCATACTGGGCGGCCAGCGCCGGGCTCGACGTCGTCTTCGTCGAAAAGAAGTCGTTCCCCCGCGAAAAGACCTGCGGCGACGGCCTGACACCGCGGGGCGTCCACCAGGTCGAGGAGATGGGGCTGGCCGACGCGCTGGCGCCGTTCCACCGGTTCGGTGGCCTGCGCACGATCGCCCACGGTCGCACCATCGAGATGTCCTGGCCCGAGCACCCCGTCTACCCGGACTACGGCTACGTGGTACGCCGGTGCGACCTCGACCAGTTCGTCGCCGAGAACGCCGTCGCCGCCGGAGCGACGCTGCTCCTGTCGACCGAGGCGCTGCGACCGGTCGAGGGCGAAGGTGGTCGGATCGACGGTGCTGTGGTCGTTGTCAGGGACGGATCGACCGAGGGAACCGAGTCGACGATCCTCGCCCGCTACGTGGTCGTTGCCGACGGCGCCAACTCCCGGTTCGGTCGTGCGCTCGGCACCGTGCGCGACCGCGGCTACCCGATGGGCATGGCGATCCGCACCTACTACGAGAGCCCGGCCCACGACGATCCCTGGATCGAGAGCGCACTCGACGTTCGCGACCGAAGGGGCAACGCCATGCCCGGCTACGGCTGGATCTTCCCGGTCGGCAACGGGACGATCAACGTCGGGGTGGGGCTGCTTTCGACCTTCCGCGACTACAGGGAGGTGAACACCTCCTTCCTGATGGAGGAGTTCGCCCATTCCCTACCGGAGCACTGGGGCATCGACCCTACGAAGCCTGTCCAGCCCCCCACCGGTGGACGCCTGCCGATGGCCGGATCGGTCGGTCCCAAGGCCGGCCCCAACTGGCTGGTCGTCGGTGATGCCGCCGGCGCCGTCAACCCGTTCAACGGGGAGGGCATCGACTACGCCTACGAGACCGGTCGGCTGGCCGCCGGGCTCATCGCCGAGGCCGCAGTCCGCAGCGACGACGCAGTACTCGCCCGCTACCCGGGGATGCTCGATGAGGAGTACGGCCTGTATTTCAAGGTGGCCAGCCTGTTCGCCAGGGTGATCGGCAATCCGGTCCTCATCCGGGAACTCACCCGGGTGGGGATGCGTTCGAAGCCGCTCATGGAATGGGCGCTCCGGGTCATGGCGAACCTGCTGCGCGACGAGGAGCGGGGCACCGCCGAAGCGGCCTACGGGGCCATTGCAGCGGTCGTGCGCCTGGTGCCCGACCGCTTCACCAGGGTCGGGGCGGCATAGGCCGTTTGGGCACTTCGGCCGGATTGGCGCCGCTCGGCCCCCATCTGCGGGGAGAATGGCTGCCGTGACCTCAGGATCCTCTCCGAGCGGTGCCCCTGCGTGGGCTGCGCTGGCCGACCTCGCCGGGCGGGCGGGCGCCGTCTCGCTCCGGGAGCGTTTCGCACTCGACCCCTCCCGGTCGGAACACTTCGCCGGAAGGGTCGGCGACCTCTGGGTCGACTGGTCCCGTCACCCGGTCGATGAAGAGGTCATGGGCCTGCTGTGCGACCTGTCCGTACAACGCGACGTGTCCGGGTTCTGTGCACGGATGCTGGCAGGAGAGACGGTCAACACGACGGAGGGACGGTCCGCCACCCACACGGCGCTACGTGCGTCGGACGGCGACGAGACCCTGGGGCGGATGGCCGACCTGGCCGCCGGCATCCGCGACGGCTCGTACACCGGTGCATCGGGTGAGCCGGTCGGGGCCGTCGTGAGCCTGGGCATCGGCGGGTCGTACCTGGGCCCCGCCATGGCCCACGAGGCGCTCGCCCACCTGGCCCACCCCGATGTGACGGTGCGCTTCTCGTCGAGCCTCGACGGTGCCGACCTGACCGCCGCGCTCGACGGCCTCGATCCGGCGACGACGCTCGTGGTCATCTGCTCGAAGTCGTTCACGACGCCCGAGACGATGGTCGCCGCCGACACTGCAACGGCCTGGTTGCGGGAGGGCGTCGGCGACGACCTCTCACGCCATGTCGCCGCTGCGACCGCCGCACCGGGGAGAGCCGCTGCCCGGGGGATCGACCCCGGCCTCGTGTTCCCCCTCCCCGAGTCGGTTGGTGGCCGCTTCTCGCTGCCGTCGGCGGTCGGGCTGGCCCTAATGGTCGCCATCGGCCCTGAGGAGTTCCGCCGGATGCTGTCCGGAATGCATGTCGTAGACAGGCACCTGGACGAGACACCGGTCGCTACGAATGTTCCGGTGCTGCTCGGCCTGCTCGACGTGTGGCACCGCTCGTTCCTGGGTGCGACGAGCCTCGCCGTGGTCCCCTACAGCCACGGGTTGCGGCGCCTCCCCGGCCACCTCCAGCAGGTGATGATGGAGAGCCTCGGCAAGCGGGTCACGGCCGACGGTTCCCCGACCGGTGGGCCGACCGGGCCGGTGGTGTGGGGCGCCGGCGGCACCGGCGGCCAGCATGCGTTCTTCCAGCTGCTGCACCAGGGCACCGACGTGGTGCCTGTGGACCTAATCGGCGTGGCCCGGCCGGTGGTCGATCCGCGGGGCGCACACCACGAGGCCCTGATGGCCAACCTCCTGGCCCAGGCCGAGGCCCTGGCTTTCGGCCGCAACGAAGCGGAGACAGCGGCCCTCGGCGTCGCTCCCGACCTGGTCGCCCACCAGGCTTTCCCCGGCAACCGGCCCTCGACCGTGATCCTGCTCCCCGAGCTGTCGGCGTCGACGCTCGGCCAACTGGTGGCCCTCTACGAGCACCGAACGGTCGCACAGGCGGCGGTGTGGGGCATCAACCCGTTCGACCAGTGGGGGGTCGAGTTGGGCAAGGACCTGGCGACCCGTTTCGGTGACCTGCTGGCGGGCGGCAGCGACCGACAGGAGCCGTCGTCGGGCCTGATCCGCCGCTATCGGGAACTACTCGGCCCGGACTGAGGCCGCAGCCTCGGCAGCGGCCGAGACGGTGGCATCGATGACATCGTCGTCGTGGGCCAGGCTCGGGAACAGCGCCTCGTAGGCGCCCGGGGCCAGGGCCACCCCCCGTTCGAGGAGGGCATGGAAGACCTCCGGGTAGACGCCGTTGTCGGCCAGTGCCTGTGCCCCGTCGAAGTCGGTCGGTGCAACTTCGCCGAAGAACAGGCCGAGCAGCGGGCCGACCCGTGGCAGGACCGCCGTCAGCCCGGCACCGGCTAAGGCGTCGGCGAGGCCGTCCGCCAGGCGGGTGGCCGTCGAGGCCAGGCGGGCGTGGGCGTCGGCGTCGAGCAGTTCGAGGGTGGCGCGTCCTGCGGCCATGGCCAACGGGTTACCGGACAGGGTGCCGGCCTGGTAGACGCCACCCAGTGGTGCGAGGTGCTCCATGACGTCCCAGCGTCCGCCGAAGGCGCCGACCGGGAGCCCGCCGCCGATGACCTTGCCGAAGCACCACAGGTCGGGGGTGACGCCGAAGTACTCGGCGGCGCCGCCGACGGCCAGGCGGAAGCCGGTGATGACCTCGTCGAAGACCAGCAGCGCACCGGAGGCGTCGCATGCCGACCGCAGCCCCTCGAGGAAGCCGGGCGCCGGGGCGACGAGGCCCATGTTGGCTGCCACCGGTTCGACGATGACGGCGGCCACCGTGTGGTCGAGTTCGGGCACCCGGTTGTAGGGGGCGACGACGGTGTCGGCGACCGCCCCGTCGGTGACGCCGTCGCAGCCGGAGAGCCCCTGGCTGGCTACGCCGCTGCCGCCGGCGGCGAGGAGGGCGTCGGCGTGGCCGTGGTAGCAACCGGCGAACTTGACGATGCGGTCGCGGCCGGTGGCGCCCCGGGCCAGGCGGATGGCGGACATGGTGGCCTCGGTGCCGCTCGAGACGAAGCGGACCGACTCGAGTCCGGCGACCCGGTCGACGACCATCTCGGCAAGCACGACCTCGGCCTCGGTGGGGGCACCGTAGGAGGTGCCGGCAGCGGCGGCACGGGTGACGGCCTCGACGACCTTCGGGTGTGCGTGGCCGAGGATGCCGGGCCCGTACGACTGGACGTAGTCGATGTAGCGGCGGCCGTCGGCGTCGTAGACGTAGGGGCCCTCGGCCCGTTCGACGAAGTAGGGGGTACCACCGACGGATCGGAACGACCGGACCGGCGAGTTCACGCCACCCGGGATGACCCGCTGGGCCCTGTCGAAGAGTTCTGCGCTGCTCACCCGTTGAGCGCCTCGGCCGCCCGTCGGGTCAGGTAGGTGAGGATGAAGTCGGCGCCGGCGCGCCTGATGGCGAGCAGGTGTTCCATGGCGACGGCGTCGCCGTCGATCCAGCCGTTGGCGGCTGCAGCCTCGACCATCGCGTACTCGCCGCTCACGTGGTAGGCGGCCAACGGCACGTCGACATCGTCCCGGACGCGGGCGATCACGTCGAGGTAGGCGAGGGCCGGCTTGACCATGACCATGTCGGCGCCCTCGGCGATGTCGGTGCGGATCTCCTCGAGCGCCTCGCGGGCGTTGGGCGGGTCCTGCTGGTAGCCCCTGCGGTCTCCCCCGCCGACGATCTGCACGTCGACGGCATCGCGGAACGGCCCGTAGAGCGCCGATGCGTACTTGGCGGAGTAGGCGAGGATCGCCGTGTCGGCGTGGCCGGATCCGTCGAGGGCGGCCCGGATGGCGGCGACCTGTCCGTCCATCATCCCGGAGGGGGCGCACACGTCGGCGCCGGCGTCCGCCTGGGCGACGGCGGCCCGCTGGTAGAGGTCGAGGGTGGCGTCGTTGTCGACGCTGCCGTGGCCGTCGAGGATTCCGCAGTGGCCGTGGTCGGTGTATTCGTCGACGCACAGGTCTGCCATGAGGACAACCTCGTCACCGACCTCGTCGCGCAGGTCGCGCAGCGCCACCTGGACGATGCCGTCGGGGTTCCAGGACTCGGAGCCCTCGGGGTCCCTGGTTGCGGGGATGCCGAACAGGATCACGGCCGGCACTCCGAGGTCGCGCAGTGCGGCCACCTCGGTCCGGAGGCTGGCACGGGTGTGCTGGACGACGCCGGGCAGGGAAGCCACGGGCTGCGGTTCGTCGATGCCTTCGCGGACGAACAGGGGCGCCACGAGGTCGTCGACGCTGAGGCGCGTCTCGGCGACGAGTCGGCGGAGGGGCTCTGTGCGGCGCAGGCGGCGCAGCCGACGCTCGGGGAACATCACATGGAAAGCCTACGGAGCGCCGTGGGGCGGTCCCTCAGCGAGCGGCCCAGGCACAGGCGGCGTCCACGAGGCCTTCTACGGAATGGGGTTCGGCGGCGACAACCGTGTACCCGAGTTCACGTGCGGCAGCGGCGCTGATGGGTCCGATGCAGATCGCACAGGCCGGCGTGGGCCCGCCCGCCAGATCCGTGTAGCGGCGGACGGTGGACTCGGCGGTGAACACGACGGCATCGGCCCCCCGGGCGACCGCCAGCACGTCGGGGTCCGTGTCGGGCTCGACGCTGCGGTAGGCGACGACGACATCGACGTCCCAGCCGGCTGCCCTGAGGCCGTCGGGGAGGACGTCGCGGGCGACCTCTGCACGGGCCAGCAGGATCCGTCCCCCCTGCTCCGGTTGCGGAGGGAACTCCTCGAGGAGTCCTTCGGCGACGGCCCGGCCGGGGATGAGGTCGACCGTGAGGCCGGCGGCGAGCAGCGGCACGGCGGTCCTGGGCCCGATCGCAGCGAAGCGCGTGCCGGGCGGGATCGTCCCGTCGAGCCGGTCGGCGACACGGCGGGCACCGTTGGGTGAGGTCACGACCACCCAGTCGTAGGAATCCACGTCGGTGGCGGCCGCAGCGAGTGCGGCTCCATCGTCGGCCGGGTCGGCTATGGCGATGACGGGGAGTTCGACGACCCGGGCGCCACGTTCTGCGAGGGCGGCAGACAGGGTCCCGGCCTGGTCGGTGGCCCGGGTTACGACGAGTGTCCGGTCGGACAGCGGCTGGTCGGTGTTCATGATCGACCCAGCAGGGCGGCGCCGCCCCGTTCGTCGAGGAGGTGGCGTGCCACGGCCCGGCCGAGCACCTCCGGGTCGGTTCCCCGGCGGGTCTCGAGGAGCAGCGTGCTGCCGTCGAACGAGGACAGTGCACCGGTCAACTCGACAGAACCGTCGTCGAGCACCCGGGCGTGTGCGGCGATCGGCAGGTCGCAGCCGGCTCCCAGTTCATCGAGGAACCCACGCTCGGCATCGACGGCCGGTCGAACGGCCGGATCCTCGATCCCTGTGAGGAGGGCGGCGGTTGTGGCGTCGTCGGCACGGCATTCGACGCCGAGGGCGGCCTGGGCGACCTGGGGCAGCAGGATCCCGGGGTCGAGCGGGTCGACGACGGCGGGGACGAGGCCCAGCCGGTCGAGGGCGGCCTGGGCGATGACGATTGCATCGAAATCGGGCGCCCGGGCCAGGCGGGTGGCGATGTTGCCGCGCAACGGCTCGAATCGCAGGTCTGGGCGCCGGTGGGCAAGATGCGCCCGGCGTCGGATGGAACCGGTGGCGACCCTGGCGCCCTCGGGCAGGTCGGCGAAGCGGCAACCCACGAGTGCGTCGCGCGGGTCGCCCCTTTCGGGGATGGCGGCGAGTAGGAGTCCGTCCGGGGTGTGGGCGGGGAGGTCCTTGGCCGAATGGACGGCGATGTCGGCACGACCGTCCAGCACCGCCGCCTGCACTTCCTTCACGAACACGCCCTGGCCGCCCATCTGCTCGAGCGGCGTGGTGCGATCGAGGTCGCCGGTGGTTGCAACGACGACGATCCCGATGTCGATGCCGGGATCTGCGCTGCGCAACAGGCCTGCGACGCGATCGGCCTGCCAGAGGGCGAGTGGGCTGCCCCGGGTTGCGACCAGGATTCGCACACCGGTCCCCTCGGCCATCGGGCCCTGTGGCCTAGAGGTCGAAGAGGTCGCGCAGGGCCTCGGCGAGGCGTTCGCCGCGGGCGGTGCCGGCAGCGTCTTTGAGCCGGATGGTCGGCTCGTGGAGGAGCTTGCCGACGATACCGGCCGCAAGGGCCTCGACGACCTCTCGTTGCCGGTCTTCGAGATCGCCGAGGCGACCCACCAGGCGCTCGAGTTCACCGGAGCGCACATCGTTGCCGCGGGCACGGAGTGCGGCGACTATCGGCGCCACCGAACGGGCGGTGGATTCGTCGACGTAGCGGTCGAGTTCGGCATCGACGATGGCCTGTACTGCGGTGATCTCACGTCGGCGTTCGGCAAGGCCGATCTCGGCGAACGCCCGGAGGTCGTCCATGTCGAGCAGGGTGACGCCATCGAGTTCGGCGGCAGCCGGATCGACATCGCGTGGCACGGCGATGTCGACGATCAGGATGTCGCGTCCGCCACGCCGGCCGACGACGGCGTCCAGGTCACCGTGCTCGAGTATCACCGAAGAGGCGCCGGTGGAGGTGAGCAGCACGTCGACCTCGGCCAGGTGCATGGGCAGTTCATCGAGGCGGACTGCGACACCGCCGAGTCGGGCCGCCACCTCGACGGCCCGTTCCCAGGTGCGGTTGGCAACGAGGATCTCGGACACGCCGCCACCGTGGAGCGCCCGGGCGAGGCCCTCCCCCATCTCGCCGGCTCCGACTACCAGCACACGCCGTCCGTCGAGGCCGCCGAGGCGTTCGGTGGCCATGGCGACGGCTGCCTGGGAGACGGAGGTGATGTTGCGGGAGATGGCGGTCTCGGTACGGACCCGCTTGCCGACCTCGAGGGCGTGGCGGAACAGCGGGTTGAGGACAGGGCCGACGGCGCCATCAGCGGCGGCGGTCTCCCACGACTTGCGGACCTGGCCGAGAATCTCGTGTTCGCCGATGACGGCCGAGTCGAGGCTGGAGGCGACGGCGAAGAGGTGGCGGGCGGCATCGTTGTCGTAGAGGCAGGTGAGGTGGTCGCTGAACTCCTCGGGGGGCACGTGGGAGGTGTCCTCGAAGAACTGCCGGATGTCCTGGTAGCCGCCGTGGAACTTCTCGGCGAAGGCGTAGACCTCGATCCGGTTGCAGGTCGAGAGCACCACCGCCTCTGTGATGTGCTCGCGGGAGGTCAGGTCGGCGAGCGCCTTGGGAAGGAGCGACTCGGCGACCGTCATGCGCTCGAGCAGGTCGAGGGGAACGGTGCGGTGGTTCAGGCCGACGACGACGACCGACACGGGTCAGGTTCTCCTGCGGGTGGGCGGGTTGGGTGGGTTGGGCGACAGCGCGCCGAAGCGTTCCGTCGGGGAACCAGCATTCCCGACCGGGTGGTGGATTGACAACCCTGGGGCGACTATCGGTCGGGTCACCCTGTGGCCCGGCTCGCACCCCGGCGGTGTTCGTAGTAGCCGAGGATGTGGAGTTCGGTGGCGAGGTCGACCTTGCGCAGGCCGATGCCTTCGGGAACTGTCACCACGACGGGGGCGAAGTTGAGGATCGACCGGACGCCGGCGGCAACGAGGCGGTCGACCGCTTCCTGGGCTGCGGCCGCCGGGGTGGCAACGATGCCGACGAGGCAGCCCGCCTTCTTGACGACCTTGGGGAGTTCGTCGACGTGGTGGACGACGACGCCGGCGGACTTGCGTCCGACGACCGCCGGGTCGGCGTCGACGATGGCCACCACCGGGAAGCCGCTGGCCCCGAATCCGTCGTAGCGGCTGAGGGCCTTGCCGAGATTGCCGGCACCGACGATGACGACGGGTGCGGGCTCGTTGCCGCCCAGGATGCGTCCGATCTGCTGCATGAGGAAGCCGACGTCGTAGCCGACGCCGCGGGTGCCGTAGGAGCCGAGGTAGGAGAGGTCCTTGCGGACCTTGGCGGCGTTGACGCCCGCCAGTTCGGCGAGCTGCTGGGATGAGACGGTGGTGGTACCGTCCTCGGCGAGTTCGACCAGCCCCCTGAAGTAGACGGGCAGGCGAACGACGGTGGCCTCGGGGAGTGAGCCTGCTTCTCCATCGGGGACGCCGTCGAGCGGGGCTGCCATGTCTCCAACCTACGCGCTCGTGAAGCCGTTCACATGGCATTCCGAGGTCGGTTTCGTCTCGGTGTCGCTGTTCCTGCCTGTCGCCCGATCGGAACCGGTCAGCCGCCGATCACGGCGAACTGGATGACGGCGGCGCCCAGCAGGGCGAGCAGCAGGATCGCCACGGCGATGGTGGTTCCGAACCGCATCAGCCGTTGACCCGGCCCAGCGTGACGGGTATCGAGACCCCGGCATCTGTGCCGTCGAGGTCGGCGATCACCACGGCGGTGCCGTCGGAGATGTCGAGTTCGGAGGCCGCCGACGCCCGGGCGACGACCAGCGACACGAGTCCCGCCGAGTCGACGAGCAGGCCGAGTCCACCGGGAGGCACCTGGTCGAAGGCGGTGACGAGTTGGGCGGTGCGGACCTGATCGCCGATGCGGACCTGCACCCGGTCGCCGGGCAGGTCAGCCGGATCGACGTTGAGCTGCACGTTGCCGAACCGGTCGATCCAGAGCACCTCTGCGTGCAGCCCGTCGGGCTCCTGCACGGAGACCGGTACGACCCCGGGCACCAGCAGCCCCGGGTCGATGGCCTCGCCCAGTTCGGCCAGGTCGATCCCGTTGCAGAGGTGGGCGGCGACGGGGGCGAACACGTCGCGTCCGTCGAAGGTGGTGCCGGGGCTGTCGAGGTGCAGGTCGGCGTTCGTCAGGGACACAGCCCGGTCGGCGCCTCCGACCATCGCCACGGCGGGCGCCAGAAGGCCGTTGTCGGGGCCTACCAGAACGGACTGTCCGCCACCGACCTCGACGGCCACGCCCCGTCGTTCGCCGCCGACGCCGGGATCGACGATGGCGAGGACCACGCCGGGGCACAGGTAGGGGGCGCTGCGGGCCAGGGCCAGTGATCCGGCCCGTACGTCGTGGGCGGGGATGCCGTGGGTGACGTCGATGACGGTGACCCCGGGGGCGTGGCTCCCGAGCACCGAGTGCACGACGCCGACGAACTCGTCGTCGAGGCCGTAGTCGGAGAGGAACGAGACGGTGTCGTGGCGCAGGGTGCCGTCGTTGGGGGGCATGTCAGGAGTCCCCGAGTTCGCGGGACCGTTCGGTGGCGGCGGCGACGACCTCGCGCACGAGGTCGCGAAAGCCCGATTCCTCGAACACGGCGAGGCCGGCGGCGGTGGTGCCGCCCTTCGAGGTGACGTTCTGGCGCAGGGTCGCCGGCGGGTCGTCGCCCCGGTGCAGCAGGGTCGCTGCACCGAGGAGCGTCTGCCCGGTGAGCGCAGCGGCGGTCTCCCGTGGAAGGCCGGCCGCCTCTCCGGCGTCGATGAGGGCCTCGGCGAGCAGGAAGACGTAGGCCGGACCGGAACCGGACAGGCCGGTGACGGCGTCGAGCAGCGGTTCGTCGACGACGACGACCGTGCCCACAGCCGAGAGGATGCCGGCCGCCCATTCGAGGTCGTCGGGACCGGCGGCGGTTCCGGCGGCGATGGCGGCGGCGCCGACGCCGACCAGCGACGGCGTGTTGGGCATCGCCCGTACGACAGGGACACCCTCGCCGAGGACCGACTCGAAGGTGGCGAGGCGCACGCCGGCGGCGATGGAGAGCACCCGGGTGACGCCGAGACCGGCAAGCACCTCGCACACTACGGGAACCACGTCGGGCTTGACGGCGACGAGGGTGTCGGCGCCGGCGACCGGATCGGGACCGACGGAGAGACCGGGGATGGCGGCGACCAGGGCGTCGCGGCGCGAGTCGTCGGGTTCTGCCACATGGAGTTCGCCGGCCGCCGCCCAACCGTCGGCCACGAGGCCACCGAGGAGGGCCTCGCCCATCTTCCCGCCGCCGACCACCTGGAGTTTCGTCGTCACGCCGCGAACCTACCGGGTGGCCGGCGGGCCACCGGTCTCGATCACCCGGCTGGCGCCGACGATCCCGGCGAGGGCGAACACCCCGAGTCCGGCGAGGACGAACACGACCTGGCCCGACCAGAGCCCCAGGGCGAGCCCGAAGGCGAGCGGGCCGGAGGTCTGGCCCAGGCGCAGCACGCCGATCGACATCGCCATGACCGCTCCGCGGACCTGTTCGGGTGCCCATTCGGCGACGAGGTCCTGCAGCGTCGGGATCGTGAGGCCCTCGGCGAGCCCGTAGATGGCGGCGCCGACCACCAGGAGCCACAGTGGTCCGATCCCCATGAGGAGGAAGGTGAGGCCGAACACGGCGAGGCCGACCTGTATCAGTCGGGCCGCAGGGAGGCGGCTGCGGGCACGGGCCACAACCAGCGCCGAGATCGTGGAGGTGATGGCGGGCGCTGCGGCGACGAGTCCCCTCTGGGTCGGTCCGAGGCCGAACGCCTCGTCGAGGTAGATCGGCATCACGGTCAGGAACAGGCCGAACATGACGAGGAAGATGATGCCGTCCAGGCAGACGACGGTCGCCATGGCCGGACGGCGGAGTTGTGACCAGGCGCCGCTCAGTTGGGCACCGACGGTGACGGGGCGTGGCTCCCAGGCATCGACCAGGCGGACCGCTAGGACGGCGGCGACGACGAGGGCCATCGAGTAGAAGCCGAACATCCAGCGCCAGCCCACCAGGTCGGTCGTGAGACCACCGAGGAACGGGAACACGGCGAGGCAGGCGGTGATGACCGCCGAGTTCTGACCGATGAGGCGTGCCCGGTCGAGGCCCCGCCAGTGGTCGGAGAGGATGACGACGGCGAGGTTGATGAGGCCGGCCGAGCCGACGCCCTGGAAGACACGGGCGGCCAGCAACCAGCCCAGCGTCGGAGCCAGTCCGCCGAGTGCCCCGAAGACGCCGAACACGACCAGGCAGGGGATGAGCACCCGCTTGCGGCCGAACCGGTCGGCCAGGAACCCCATGGCAGGGGCCGCCACGATGCCGGTCACGGTGCCGCAGGCGATAAGGAGGCCGGCCCGCGAGGTGGGTGCCCCGAAGGTCTCGAGGATCTCCGGGGTCGAGCTCATCAGCAGCGAGTTGTTGAGCAGGCCCATCGCCGTGACCGCGAAGATCAGCGAACGGGCCGGACGCTGCACCGTCACGAAATGAGCCTCGATGTCCCGACCCGCGTGTCGGCCCGGTGGGGGGAGTACGTGTCGGCCCGGTGGTCGGTACACCCGGGATCGCACTTCCCCGATCGATCCCCGACAGACCGGCCACCGGACGTTGCCTGTCCGAGGCCCGGTGGCCTCGATGTCCCGACCCGCGTGTCGGCCCGGTGGTCGGTACACCCGGGATCGCACTTCCCCGATCGATCCCCGACAGACCGGCCACCGGACGTTGCCTGTCCGAGGCCCGGTGGCCTCGATGTCCCGACCCGCGTGTCGGCCCGGTGGTCGGTACACCCGGGATCGCACTTCCCCGATCGATCCCCGACAGACCGGCCACCGGACGTTGCCTGTCCGAGGCCCGGTGGCCTCGATGTCCCGACCCGCGTGTCGGCCCGGTGGTCGGTACACCCGGGATCGCACTTCCCCGATCGATCCCCGACAGACCGGCCACCGGGCCTGGGGACCAGATTAGATCGAAATAGCATGAAAGACAACAAAGAACTTCAGCCGTTGAACCGGGAGGTGAACCCGATCCGCACCGCCGAACCGAAGCACTGCTCGACCGCCGTCCACAGGGTCCCCAGCAGCCGGTCGAGCTCGGCCTCGTCGACCGACCGGGCCGGCACGGCACCCACCAGGAACACGGCGTCCTCCTCGCCGATGCAGAAGGCGGCCCCGACCAGCTTCCGGTTCCGGCTCAGCAGGTGTTCGAAGAAGGCGCCGTGGTTCTCCTCGGGCGCCGGCATCACGTAGGTCTCGTAGTGGAGCATCCGCTGGCGCAACGTGAACCGCAGGGTGAAGGTGTCCTTCTCGTCGCCCAGTACCCGCATGTGCCAACGCTGCTCCGACGGGCCGACTTCGGGATCCCGGTCGACGGCGGCGAGCACCGGGTTCTCCGCCAACTGGTGTCCGAGCCAGGCGTCGATCAGCACTACCAGCCGATCCTGCTCGTCTGCGGAGAGCGGTGGCGACTCGTCCATCGGGGGCATCCTGGTTCGGGGCCCTGCCGGTCAGCCGGGCCCGAAGATCAGGAGCAGTCGACCAGGGCCCGCAGCGAGAGGTCGTCGCAGACGCGGTGCAGGCGTGCGGCGGTGGCTGCCCACGTGTAGGACCAGGCGTGCTCGGCTGCGCACATGGCCATCTCGGCGGCGGCTGACGTGTCGTCGAGCAGGGTGGCTACGTGGGCCGCATAGTCGGCCGGATCGCGTCCTTCGACGAGGTAGCCGGTACGGCCGTGGCGCACAAGGGTGCGAAGGCCTCCGACCGAGGCGGCGACGACCGGAACGCCACAGGCCGCGGCCTCGAGTGCGACCAGCCCGAACGACTCGGAACGGCTGGGCATGACGACCACGTCGGACGCCCGGTACCAGGTCGCCAACTGCCCGTGCGGCTGCGGCGGAACGAAGAGCACCCGCTCGGTGAGATCAAGCTCGTCGACGAGCCGACGGACCCGGAGTTCCTCGGCTGGGCCGTCGACGCCGCTGGCCCCACCCACAACGGCGAGCCTGGCACCGGGCCGGTCGAGCTCGGCGAGGGTGCGAACCGCCACGTCGACCCCCTTCAGCGGCTGGATCCGGCCCACGAAGAGCAGCAGCTCGCCGGGTCCGATTCCTAGGGCGTCGCGGGCGTCGTCCTGGAAGCCCGGCGAGAACAGGGAGTGGTCGACACCGGGCGGCACGATCTCGATCCGGGACTCGACGGCGCCGTAGTGGTGGACGAGTTGGCGAACCTCCTCGACGCTGTTGGCGAGGATCACGTCGGAACAGCGGATGACCTCGGATTCGGCGTCCATGCGCCGCTGCGGCTCGAAGTCGCCGGTCTCGGCCTTGACCCGGGCAAGGGTGTGGAAGACCGTTATGAGGGGCAGGTCGAGTTCGTGCTTGAGCCGGTGCCCCGCCTGTCCGCTCAACCAGTAGTTGGCGAGCAGGCCGTCGTACCCGCCGTCGACGAGATGCTCGGAGACCCGGTCGGCGAACACGTCGACGACCTCCGGGAGTTGCTCCTTGGGTAGATCGTGGCGGCCGGCCTCGACCTGCACGACCCGGAAGCCCGGTTCGACCTCGACGACCTCGGGGGTCGTGTCGTCGGTCCGGCGGGTGAACACGGTGGCCTGCACGCCCGCCCTGGCGAGGGAGCACACGACCTCACGGACGTAGACGGTCATACCGCCCCCGTCCCCGGAGCCGGGCTGGACCAGCGGTGAGGTGTGCATCGACAGCACGGCCAGGTGGCGCATCAGCAGCCTCCGGACACCGGTGGCAGTATCGCCACCTCGTCGGTGGCGGCGACCGGGTCGTCGCCGGCTGCCGGGTCGCCGTTGAGCCACACACGACAGTTCTGGACGAGGTCGGCGAACTCGGTACCGAAGCGATCGCAGGCGGCTCCCACGACCTGGCCGACGGTGGATCCGGGGACGTCGGCCTCGCCTGTTCCGGCGGCGACGCGCACGGAGGCGAAGAGACGAAGTACGGCCATGCCCGCAAGTGTAGGGAGGCGCCCCCTCCTCTCCCAAGGCCGGTACGGTCGGCGTCCGTGCCACGCCTGCTGCTGATCCGCCACGGGGAGTCCGAATGGAACGCCGTCGGCCGGTGGCAGGGTCAGGAGGACCCGCCGCTGAGCGAGCGGGGCCTGCGTCAGGCGGAGACGGCTGCCCGGGTTCTCGGGGCCTTCGAGTCGGTGACCGCCTCGCCGCTGCGACGGGCCGCAGACACCGCCGTTGTCATCGCCGCCGAGCTCGGACTCGGTCCGGTGCCGACGGATCCCGACCTCATGGAACGCAACGCCGGCCCGTGGCAGGGCCTGACCCGTGAGGAGATCGAGGCGGGCTGGCCCGGTCACCTCGACTCGGGGACTCGGCCGGAGGGCTACGAGTCAGATGTGGCGCTGATGGACAGGGTGGGTGCAGGTTTGGGAAGGATCGTGGCCCGGACGGTCGACGAGGCCCTGGTAATCACCCACGGCGGCGTGATCTATGCGCTGGAGAAGGCGTGCGGGGAGCCGTGGAGCCGGGTCGCAAACCTGGCGGGCCGGTGGATCGAGTGGTCAGACGGCGCGCTGGCCCTCGGGCCCCGTGTCGAGCTCGTGCCCGACGGCACCATCCCCGACCTGCTCTGACGGAGTCGGTTCGGTGGGACCATCGCCGAGCCCGGCGACGAGTTCCTCGTATCCGGCCAGGTCGCCGTCGTCGACCTTCTCCATGGCGGCCTCGATGACCGCCACGTCGGCCTCGAGCGCATCGAGTTCGGGATCGTCCTGAGGGGCCTCCGGCGTCAGTTCACTCATGGCGCCGAGGGTATCGGGAACGGGCCCACTCAGCCGGCCTGCTCCATCCAATCGTCTAGCGTGCCGTTATCGATGGCGTCGGCGGCCACCTCGACCTCGGCCGGGGTGACGAGCCCGTCCGCCAGGGCCGCTTCGATGTCGCCGGTGGCGAGCAGTACCGCCGCAGCGATGACACCGACCGGTGTCACGTCCTCGGCCAGCTCGGAGACATCGAGCACGCCTTCGGTGGCGTAGTCGGTGGGGACGTACTCGTCCTTGGGGACGGTCGTCGTTGGCACCGCCGTGGACGTCGTCGTGGGCGCCTCAGGAACCTCGGTTGTCGTGGGCGTCTCAGGAGCCTCGGTCGTCGTGGATGTCGCCGTCGGCGCTCCGGTGGTGGTCGTGGCAACCGTCGTCGTGCTGCTGGTCGGTGCAGGGGTCTCGTCACCGCCACCACCCCCGCCGCAGGCAGCGGCGAATAGGGCTACGACGACCACCGTGAAGGTAATTCTCAGACATGGCATCACGGGCCGCCTAGGGCAACTGGTACATGGTCGTGGTCACAGGCGCCATCATCGTGGTCGTCGTGTAGTCCATGTACGTAGTCGTGGGCGCCATCGTCGTCTCGGGCGCCATCGTCGTCTCGGGCGCCATCGTCGTCATGGGCGGCACGGTCGTCGTGGGCGCCATCGTCGTCTCGGGCGGCACGGTCGTCTCCACGGGCGTCTCCACGGGTGCCATCGTCGTCGTCGCCTCCGACGGGTCGTACATCGTCGTCGTCGTCACACCACCCGTGTCCGACGGGTCATACATCGACGGGTCGTACATCGTCGTCGTCGTCACACCACCCGTGTCCGACGGGTCATACATCGACGGGTCGTACATCGTCGTCGTCGTCACACCACCCGTGTCCGACGGGTCATACATCGACGGGTCGTACATCGTCGTCGTCGTCACACCACCCGTGTCCGACGGGTCATACATCGACGGGTCGTACATCGTCGTCGTCGTCACACCACCCGTGTCCGACGGGTCATACATCGACGGGTCGTACATGCCACCCATGTCCGGCATACCCGAACCCGAACCGCCCATATCCGGCATACCCGAACC
>JACKQG010000708.1_pt1 | contig 47538 bp, 45 predicted proteins | sample 8237621 | NCBI WGS metagenome assembly JACKQG01 (sample SAMN15677084, study PRJNA649215) | marine metagenome | biome: marine; feature: Black Sea; material: saline water; isolation source: suspended particulate matter (SPM) from the Black Sea western gyre | collected 2013-06-09/2013-06-10 | depth... | reverse complement strand
CTTTTGCCAGCCAGCGTTTAAAGGGTTCCGCTTTGGGTGAGGGAATCGATTGGATTAATCGAAAAATTCCCTCCGTATTCCAGCAATATGTTTTCTGAAGACCTCCCTGGGTTTTTAATTCAAGTCTAAGGGGTGGTACAAATTGTACCCCTCCTTTATCTGTTAATGATTTTAATTCAGCATCCCGCGTTTTTACTCTCTTGAAATATTGAGATGGATCACGGGAATCGGTCAATGCGACAATAACATCGTTAATTGAAAACCACCATTCGCTTTTGTAATAGGTCTTTCTGATTTTCTTATGTTGAAATATGGCTAATTTTGTTTCCATTGGTTCATATCCATTTTTGATATCGTTGTATTTTATTGCACATTCACCACTCCGTTATAATTGTCAATTGATAATTGACTATTTTGGATTTATTCATTATTGAATCACCACTTGGGACTGGTTTGTCTCAACCACTTCAATGGTTTGTCCATCAAACGTTTTCGCAGACACGGATGATATTTTAATGGTTGAAGAAGAAGAAGGTGGATTTGATTTTATCAAAAAATATGGTTCTGCAATCAGCTGGTTTTTCTCAAAACCTGTCTGACTATTATAAACACCTAAAGTGTAGTAGATTTTAGATGTGCCATTATAAAACACCACATTCACATCTCCATAAACTTGACTCTCACTTTCGGAAAAATCCATTTTTGTATTGTCAAATTCGATGACAAATTCTAAAGCTGAAACATTCTCAAGGTCGTGGGCATATAAATCAATCTTGAATAGCACATTGGCTTTAGGATAAATCTGTTTGGGATAAAGGAGTAATGAACTGGGTTGTAATGCATCAATCGTAAATGTGACCGATGCATCTTCAGAAGTTTCCTCAGTCAAATACCTGGATTGGGCATTTACAGTATAGGTGTGTTCATTCAAAAATTCTAATGATAGTGTATTTGAGGCAGACCAATCACTCCAATCCGTCGCTTTATAAATATCTGTCGTAATTATTTCGTATCGATATTCATTTACCAGTTCATTTCCCTGGAAAGTAATATCTACCTTATCGGTCGTAATTGTTTCCTGATCCGATGGCGATAGAATAGAAATGGTTGGTTGAACATATTCGGGATTATTGGGATCTAATGGATTATCCGTTTTTAGGTCGAATTTCTCACAACCGAATAGGAAAATTGTAATTAAAACCAATCGTTTCATTTTATAAGCCACTCCAAAGTAACGCATCCACTGCGCTTAATACCCAATTCACAGCAAATGTCGCTGAAGCAGCCATAAGCAAATCTGCGGCATTATTCGTGTCAATTTGATGATTTCTGTAAAGACGGTGATTGATAGCCATTTGACCAATATCTGTATCTGTTTTATAATTCAAATAGTAATCATTCATCAATACCTTGGAATCATTGTATTTGGTGTAATTATCATAAATAAGGTAGCCGGCACCCACATGTAGGCCCAGCATAACAATGCCTTTTAAATTATTCTCTGCATAAGATTGTCCCAACCCTGGGAGTATTAAGGATTTCTTGAATGCTTTTGACCGGGATTTCCGGATCAGGTTCACCTTCACATTTTGAGCCATAAGGGAATTGATATTTACATCAATAAATGCCGGTTCATATTTCGAAGCGTTGAACTGATATTTATGACCACCAAAAGGCACGCCACTTTGGGTATGCCTCAATAAACTTAATGGCACTTTCTTTTTCCCCATTATTTCAAAACCGGTATAATTGGGTGCATTTACATTAAAAGTGATAGAGGCAATTGCTTTATCAAGCGTTAGACTTACATTCAAATCATCCCCATAATTAATCTGAAAAGATTCTGTTTTTGAAATGTACCCATTTTTTGAAGCTGTCAGTTGATGTGTACCCGGATCCAGTTTAAACGACTGTGTTTGATAAGGGTCATATATTTTATGATTAAAACTGAGACGGGAATTATTGGGAGAAATAGAAAGTAATACTGTAGGGAGAATCCTCTTAAGGTTAAAATCTAATTCCTCGTTTGGTGATTCTATTCTTTGGTACCTGCTGAAATCTTCAAATCCCTCTTTTTTTACTTTTATTGTATATGTATTATAGGGTAGCTGAACAGTCGTAACCGGAGCAAACCCAATAAATTCATCATTGATAAATACACTGGCGGAATCCACATCTACATTAATCGTAAAGGTCCCGGTTTCTTGATCTAAATCACTAATTACTAGTGAAGATTCCTGCCCGGCAATAACCCTTACTTCATATAATTTATCAGCATATCCTGTTTTCCTTGCGAGAAAACTGTACATACCCGGTTTCATATCTTTAATCACTTCTGCTGTCATTGGGGCATCAGCCATAAACTCATCTGTGTTTGGATTATATAATTTTACACCAGATACAAGAGAAACAATTTTTAGTGTTCCGGTTGTGGCTAAGGGCTCCGAGCTTGAACTCATGCCCAATAGTTTTGCCGCCGCTTCTCTCATCCCGGAAGTGAGCAACACCCCAATATTTCCCATTTGATCGTGGCTAATTGATTTCAGGACTTCAGTGGTCTCAACATCCAACAATTTGACATTTACACTGTAAATATTCCCCACTTTTGAAATCGAGCCCACAATAATAAACTTTGCACCTAATGCAGCGCCCACCTCAACAGCGCATTCAGAAGAAACACATCCGGACTGTTGTAATCCCTGTTCTTCTAAAATCTCACCCATTTGCTGCCGCTCAACAAGGACATATATTCCACCGGATAATTCTAAAAATTCTGTACCGAAACGGTTAGATAGAGCGCGGGCTTCATCCTCAGAAACGCCAATTCCTTCAAAGTCCAAAACAGCAACGGTATTTTGGGCGTAAAGATTTGAGACAGTCAAAAGACTATAAAATAAAAATATTGATATATGCTTTTTATGCAACATAATTATTATAAATAGTTAAAATTTTGTTGCTACTTATACATTGAATATAATACCCGAATATGCCATAGAACAAAAGGCTTACGATTAATAGCTTTTAGTAAATCATAAGGTCTAAACCAGATAAATTTAACCATGCAAATCGGCAATATAAATATTGAAACCCCCATACTCCTCGCCCCCATGGCGGGGGTGACCGATTATCCATTTCGGGTTTTATGTAAGGAACAAGGCGCCGGTGTCGTGTATTCCGAATTTGTTTCTGCCCACGGCATCATTAGAGAGAATGCTAAGACGTGGCAGATGATTGAATTCACTGATTTTGAACGCCCCATTGGTATTCAAATATTTGGAGATTCACCAGAGGTTATGGGCAAAGCCGCCCGCATGGTAGTGGATAAATTTTCGCCAGATATACTGGATATCAATTATGGGTGTCCCGTACCTAAAATAACCAAAAAAGGTGCAGGCTCTGCAGCACTCCGAGATCTTTGCCTTATGGATGACATTACATCCGCAGTGGTGGAAGCGATTCCAAAAGTACCCGTCACTGTAAAAATGCGTGCGGGTTGGGATTCAAAATCAATTGTTGTTCCAGAAGTAGGCCCTCGTTTAGAAAAAATTGGCGTTAAAGCCATTGCCCTCCACCCGCGCACGACCAAAGAAAAATATAAAGGTACCGCCGATTGGTCGCGAATAAAAGAATTGAAAAATGCCGTCTCCATCCCCGTCATTGGGAATGGAGATATTAAATCACCACAAGATGTGATACGCATGTTTGAAGAAACAGGATGTGATGGTGTCATGATCGGCCGGAGTGCTTTAGGGAATCCCTGGTTTTTTAAGGAGGCTGTTGCCTTATATAAAGGAGAGTCATTACCTGATTCTCCTAATATAAATGAAAGAGCAGAGAAATGTTTAGAACATTTAGACCAAATGATAGAATTTCATGGTGAACGGGTGGGTATCAACCTCATGCGGAAACATTTTGGTTGGTATATTCGCGGTTTTACCGGGGCGGCTGTCATTCGAAAAGCATTGGTTGTTGCTGCTGATAAGGATGAAATGGTGACCATTTTGGATTCAATGACATAATTAGCGGTAAACAAAACCTCCATGGGTAATTCGAACGATTAAGATAATCAATTCCTCATCTTTTTTTTGAAATATGATTCGATAATGCCCAACCCGTAATCTGGCCAGTCCTTTAAACTGTTTTCCTTTTAAAGGTAATATTTTATTGGATAATGCTATGGGATTTTTGGCAAGAATCTCTAACTTTGCTTTAATTCTTTTTTGCCAAATAGGATCTATTTTTTGTAATTCATCTTTCGCTTTCTTTAGAAAAATAAGCGAATACACTAATGAATACCGAGCTCTTTCCATACATCTTCGGCTGGAACAGTTTTATCCTTACTATATTCTAATTCATTGAGCCGTTTTTCAGCAATGGCCAAATCTAATTCATCAAAGTATAGTTCTAAGGCTTCTGAAATGATATGGCTTTTCTTACTATTAAGCTCTTTTGATACAATTTCTAATTCTTCCGATACGGCTCCGGGGAGTGTAATGTTTATTCGATTATATTTAGACATGCATAATAATACGCATTATTCAATACATTTTAATTGACGATATAAGTATCGCATTTTCAATATCACCTAAAACTTTGAATCCACCCTTTTTACCAGATAAATTCCCAAGCTTTTTTTGATCCTATAATTATAATTAAAAGAGTCTAATATGCAAAATGCAAAAGCCATGGTTCCCAAGCCAGTCAATGAGCCAGTATTATCATATGCGCCTGGAACGCCAGAACGGGCCGCACTCAAATCCAGAATACAAGAATTAAAATCTCAGGAAATTGAAGTCCCTATTATAATCGGAGGGCAAGAAATTAAAACAGGTGATATGGGAGAAATGCGCATTCCACACGATCATAATCATCTTCTGGGGCGATTTCATAAAGCAGGTGAAAAAGAAGTAAAAATGGCCATCGAAGCTGCTATGGATGCCTGGAGTTCATGGTCGAAAATGCCCTGGGAATCCCGGGCCGCAATCTTTAATAAAATGGCTTCAATCCTTCAACGCCATGGCGAACAAACCATTAATGCATCCACCATACTTTGTCAGAGTAAAAATGCCTACCAAGCTGAAATTGATGCCTCTTGCGAAATGATTGATTTTTTAAATTTCAACAGTTGGTATGCTCAGCAATTATATAGTCAGCAACCCACCTATTCTCCTGATGGCATGTGGAATCGTCTTGAGCATCGCCCATTAGAAGGATTTGTATTCGCCGTATCACCATTCAATTTTACATCTATTGGTGGAAACCTAACTGCTGCACCGGCACTCATGGGAAATGTGGTCTTATGGAAACCTGCCTCCAGTGCGGTGTACAGTTCACACTTTATGATGAATTTATTTCGTGAAGCAGGTGTCCCGAATGGTGTGATCAATTTTATACCCGGCTCAGGTCGTGATGTGGGCCCAAATGTATTGAAAGATCCCAACCTGGCTGGCATCCACTTTACAGGATCCACTGCAGTTTTTCAGGGGATGTGGAAAACGGTAGGGGAGAATATTTCTAACTATAAATCTTACCCAAGAATTGTGGGGGAAACTGGCGGTAAAGATTTCTGTATTGCCCATGAATCATCCGATGTGGATGCGTTGGCCACGGCCATGGTTCGAGGCGCTTTTGAATATCAAGGACAAAAATGTTCTGCTCTTTCCCGAACATATATCCCCAAAAATATTTGGCCGGAACTGAAAGAAAAATACCTGGCTCAGGTTAAAGCCATAAAAATGGGTGATCCGGAAGATTTTTCTAACTTTATGAATGCGGTTATCGATCAATCTGCTTTCGACTCAATCACTGCCTATATTGATGGGGCGAAAAAAGCAACCGATGCAGAAATCATCTCCGGCGGAAATTATGATGATGCTAAGGGATATTTTATTGAGCCCACCACTATTTTGACCGATAATCCAAAATATATCACCATGTGTGAAGAAATTTTTGGACCTGTTTTAACCATATATCTATATGATCCAAAAGATTGGAAAGCCACATTAGATTTGGTGGACACCACCTCCCCTTACGCTTTAACTGGTTGTGTTTGGGGCCAGGATCGAGAAGCGGTGAATGAAGCATCTCAAAGACTAACCCATGCGGCGGGTAATTTTTATATTAATGATAAACCTTCCGGTGCGGTTGTGGGTCAGCAGCCATTTGGGGGTAGTCGTGCTTCCGGGACCAATGATAAAGCTGGGTCTATGTTTAACTTAGTTCGATGGATAACCATGCGGACGATTAAAGAAACGTTTGATCCGCCCAAAGATTTTTCATACCCATTTATGGATGAAACCTAAACAATACAAAAAATAATTTCTCACTGTATTTTAAATCATCATGCAAAAGTCAGTCATCATCGCTCTGGGCGGCAATGCCATTTCTCCAAAAGGCGAAGCGGGAACCATTGCTGAACAATTCGCACACACGCGGGAAAGTTTAAATGCCATTATGCACTTTGTGGCGTTGGGATATCATATCTGCATCACCCATGGAAACGGTCCACAGGTTGGCGATGAATTATACCGAATGGCACTCACCCATGATGAAATTCCCCCATTACCTCTGGGGGTATGTGTGGCTGAAACTCAAGGATCCATTGGATACATGATTCAGCAATCCTTACAAAATGCCTTAAAACACGAAAGCGTTGACCGAGAAGTTGTTACCCTGATTACCCAGACTATTGTGGATTCTGATGATGCCTCTATCCAAAACCCATCGAAATTTATTGGGCGACGCTACACAAAAGAAGAGGGTGAAAAAATGGTCGAAAAATTTGGATGGTCGATCAAAAAACAAAATTCAGGTGAATGGCGGCAGGTGGTTCCCAGCCCCGAGCCGAAATACATTGAACATGGAAAATCCATTCAAACATTAGTGGATCATGGCATTATTGTCATCGCTTCCGGCGGCGGCGGTATTCCAGCCTATTGGAATGGAAGCGGAAACCTGGAAGGTATCGATGCAGTTGTGGATAAAGATTTATCCGCCGCATTATTGGGACGGGTCATTAAATCCCATGAATTATGGATTATTACAGATGTGGATCAGGTGTGTCTTTATTATGGCACTGACAAAGAAAAACGCATAAATGAAATGACCGTATCAGAAGCAATAAAATATGCAGATGAGGGCCATTTTCAAGCAGGCAGTATGGCACCCAAGATTCAGGCCGCTTTGTATTTTTTAAAATATCATGGAGATAAAGTTGTCATCACATCGATTGATGGAATTACGGATGCAATTAACGGAGATAACGGAACAATAATCAGGAGATAAATAATGAAAATTCATGAATTTCAGGGGAAGAATCTATTTAAAAGTTATGGCATCCCAATTCAAGATGGGTATGTGATCGAACATATTGATGAAGCAGCTGATACCATTTCAAAAGTGCAAAAAGAATTCAACTCGAAAGCTGTTTTGGTTAAAGCGCAAATTCACGCGGGCGGACGAGGAAAAGGTGGTGGTGTGAAATATTCACCGACTGCTGAGGAGGCATTAGCGAATGTCAAAAATATACTTGGAATGAATTTAGTCACCCACCAAACCGGTACGGAAGGTCAAAAAGTCCGAAAGGTGTACATCACAGAAGCATTCGATATTAAAAACGAATATTATTGTGCCATCACATTGGATCGGGCAAAAACCAAAGATGTGTTTATGGTTTCTACCGAAGGTGGCGTTGAAATTGAAAAAGTGGCGGCTGAAACGCCGGAAAAAATAATTAAAGTATGGATTGATCCACTGGTGGGTATGAAATCCTATCAAGCAAGAAAACTGGCCTTTGGTTTGGAACTGACCGGGGTTGCATTTAAAACTGCCGTAAAAGTTTTCATGAATTTGTATCAATGCTATCAAGGTACGGATGCTTCGTTGGTAGAAATTAATCCCCTCATTCTATCAGAAGATGGTCGAATTATTGCGTTAGACTCTAAGTTTAATTTCGATGATAATGCATTGTATCGTCATCCTGACATTGCCAAGTTAAGGGATAAAAACGAAGAAGATCCAACAGAAGTGAAAGCCAGTGAATTTGACTTAAACTATATCAAACTGGATGGGAATGTGGGCTGTATGGTTAACGGGGCCGGTCTCGCAATGGCCACTATGGATATTATCAAACTGGCAGGGGGTGATCCGGCAAACTTCTTAGACGTTGGCGGTGCCGCAAGTGCAGGAAGTGTGAAGAATGGTTTTAAAATCATTTTATCCGATGCCAATGTCAAAGCCATATTAATCAATATTTTTGGGGGCATTGTCCGATGTGATCGTGTGGCAAATGGTGTCATCCAGGCTGTGAAAGAATTGGGATTGAAAGTCCCAGTAGTGGTTCGATTAGAAGGGACCAATGCAAAAGAAGCCAAAACAATTTTATCCGAATCGGAATTTGCTATTATTCCGGCAGACGATATGAAAGATGCGGCTCAAAAAGTAGTTAATGCAGCATTGAAAGATTAGGGGATATATAATGTCAATATTAGTTAATAAAAATTCACGGGTGGTTGTCCAGGGAATCACCGGTTCAGAAGGCACATTCCATGCCACACAAATGTTAGAGTATGGGACCCAAATTGTAGCCGGTGTTACACCAGGAAAAGGCGGCCAATCAGCCATAGATGGAAAAGTGCCTGTTTTTAATTCAGTGGAAGAAGCGAAGAATGAGACGGACGCCAATGTATCCATCATTTTTGTACCTCCACCTTTTGCAGCAGAAGCCATTATCGAAGCATCGGATGCTGGAATGGAATTGGTTGTATGCATTACGGAAGGCGTTCCGGTTCAGGATATGGTAAAGGCCAAACGAATTATTGATCAAAATAACACACGATTGGTGGGTCCGAACTGCCCAGGAATTATTACAGTAGACGAGTGTAAATTAGGTATCATGCCCGGGTTTATTTGCCAAAAAGGAAATGTGGGCGTGGTGTCCAAATCCGGTACGCTCACCTACGAAGCCATTGGACAGTTAGGCAATGTTGGATTAGGCCAAACCACGGCCATCGGGATTGGTGGAGATCCAATTATTGGCACGACCATGATTGATGTTTTGGAACTATTCGAGAATGATCCTGAAACAAAAGGGGTTGTCATGATTGGAGAAATCGGTGGACAGATGGAAAATGATGCTGCACGGTGGGCCAAAGCGAATATGAGCAAACCCATTATTGGGTTTATTGCAGGTCAAACTGCGCCTCCCGGCCGACGAATGGGGCATGCAGGTGCCATCGTTTCTGGCGGGGATGATACGGCAGAAGCAAAAATGCGAATTTTAACTGAGAATGGAATTGCGGTGTGTGAATCCGTTGCAGATATAGGTGAAAAAATGAAAATAGCTTTAAACAATTAAGGAATATAATAGAATGAATAATCGAACATTTGCTATGATAAAACCTGATGCGGTTCGCAATGGACACATGGGAAAGATTCTTGATAGAATCATTGAAGCAGACTTTAAAATTCTCGGCGCAAAATTAATTCGGATGACCAAAGCACAAGCAGAAGGATTTTATGCCATCCACCGTGAACGGCCTTTTTTCCAGGAACTCACGACATTTATGTCCTCAGGGAAAACCATGGTACTGGCACTGGAGAAAGACGATGCTGTTTCGGCGTGGCGCGACACCATCGGTGCTACCAATCCATCTGAAGCAGCAGACGGAACAATTCGCAAAGATTTTGCAACGTCATTGGGAGAAAATGCAGTTCATGGGGCTGACAGTGACGAAAATTCCGTCATTGAAATTGGGTTCTTTTTCACGAACAATGAATTAATTTCGAACCAGTAAGTGTTTTAAAATACCGGGCAGTAATAGTTGCTTTTTCCCTCCCATTCCTTCAAATTCCAAGTCAGGCATTGACCTTTGCATTGAAATGATGGCAAAAAAAATATCCATATTCAGCTTTTTTATCCTGCTGGTTTTAACCGGTTGCGGAAAAAGTAACCCAACGGCAACCGTGGGAGATTATGTTACTGTGAATGCTGAAATCCCGGAAGAAAGTCAGGATTTAGATTTTATTTGGGAATTGACAAATATTCCTGGCGATAGCGAATTAGATAATTCTCAGCTCACCTCCGGCGAATTAAATGCATCTGTCATGTTTATCCCCGATGTGCCCGGCACATACAGCATAGAAGTTTCTGTATTTCAGTACAATGATGAGATCAGCACTCAGTCATTTTCATACGATGTGATTGAAAGGGAATCATCCAGCAATACTGAAAATATTGTGGAAGAGGATAACACAGCTGAAGATGATGATGCGATTTCTGAATTAATGGTTAATGACGATGAGCCGAAATGGTACGAATCTGAGTCAGTCGCTCAAGTGGTTGAAGAAGCAGACCAAAATATTTCTGCACCCAAAATTGAAACTGTGCAACCTGAATCCATCACAGAGCCAGATCCGGACCCGACGCCTCCTCCCCCTCCACCTGAACCAAAAAAGAAAAGACTTAAACCAATAAAAACGCGCGGTACGTCCATTCCCTATGATAAGGATAGATTTACCATTCAAATTGCATCTAAGAAAGTTTTAGAGGATGCAAAAAAGGTAGCGGCAACTTTAATTGACGCCGGATATGATGCCTACATCCAAAAAGCAGTATTTAAAGAAACGAATGAAGTTTGGTACCGCGTCCGGGTTGGCAGCTATGATAAACGGGATACAGCTGTGGCGGTGGCAAAGTCATTATCCAGTACGCGTCCGGAACCGGCCTGGGTCGATTACGTTCGTTATGAATATCAAAATAATTAAATAGAGGAAATTATGGAACCATTAAACCTTCATTTTGATGTACGAGATATTTTTCGTGCACCTCGTCTGGCCCTGAGTGGTAAAAAAATATGGATATTTTTATTTGCCAATGTCATTGGGTATAGTGCTTATTTTATACTCAATTACATTGCACTCGCTTTGTCCGGTATTTCTTTTGGAGAAACCTGGGCATCCCAGGGAATGTACCCATGTTTGTATGCCGCCGAAGGATCCTGGTTTGCGTGGGCCCTTTTTTGGGTGGGCGTAATTCTTTGGATTGTGGCTATTAATCTGGCTTGTACTGCTGTTGCAAGGGTCACCTACAAACAATTAAAAGGAGATGAATTTTACTCCTCCGGTGATGCCTGGAAATTTGTAAGGAAGCATTGGCATCCTGTTATTTTTACTTTTGTATCTATGGCACTTATTTTGGTTTTCTTTGTTGGAATGGCTGCCGTATTTGCTCTATTTGGTAAAATACCTTATGTAGGTGAATTCTTCTTTGCTCTTCCCTATTTGCTCTATTTCTTTGGCTCTGTTTTTACCGTTTATACAGCCATTGTTTTCTTGGTGTCCCTTATTTATACTCCCGCAATTGTAGGGACCATAGAAGAAGATACCATGGGTGCTGTTTTCAACAGCTATTCAATCACATGGAGTCAGCCATGGCGAGTGATTTTTTACCACATTATATTGCTGCCTCTTGCTGCAATTTCGGTTGGAATATTTAAATTTGTCCTTTTCTACGGTTTTAAGCTTGTTAATATGGTTTTTGGCCATGAAATGCTCATGGGGCAAAAATTGTCCAATATCGTTGGTTCAGCTGCCCAAACAGTTTGGCCCATGGATTTATTCACATCCATTGCCAGTGCATGTGCCAATTCCGGTTCCTGCTGTGGTGTATGTTCTATTGGTACTCATATGTTAAACGATTTTTATTCCTGCTTTATTCCCGTATCCTCTGGAAATTTATCCGGTACAGAATCTGCAGCTGCATTTATTGTGGGAATATTTTTATTTCTCATTACTTTGTCTTTCTTCTCATATTTTCTGTCCATAGTTTCTGTAGGAGAGACGATTATGTTTACTATATTCCGTAAAAAATCTGATGATGACAATATACTCGACAGAAAAGACGAAGAAGAATTGGAAGAAGACGACGATGAGGATGAAGAATACAATTTCGGTGATGATGACTCAGATTCCACAGATACCCAGGAATCTGAGTCTAACGATTCTGAGCCAGAGGATGAGACACCGACTATAGAATAATATAGTTTCCTTTTTCCAATGCTATTTCAAAACTGAAATAGCATTGGTAGGGTGCAAAAATAAAGAGTAAATTTCTTGGCTAAAATGAAGCTGTTCAGGTCGGATTTAGAAAAACACATTTCCAACCAGCTTTTTGAAATTTCAGCAGACTCTCTGAATCTGGATGACATTCAAGTGGCAGGTGATACATTATCTTGCACCCTTTCTTCGGAATATGCTCCCAATGGGTACAGAGTTCACGGATTATTGTCTGTGATATTCATCGAAAAATGTGATCGCTGTCTCGCCAAAATTGAAGAAAAACATGAATCGTCAATTAACATAATTTTGACGGATAATGATGAATTACTCGATAATAAAAATATAGATGTAATTCATTTTTCTAATTCAGAAGAGTTTATTGATTTAAGTCCCATTATTCATGACCTCATTTTATTGGAAGAGCCATTAAAACGGTTATGTAACGAATCATGCAGGGGATTATGTCCCAATTGCGGAAACGATCTGAACGAGTCGCAATGTTCTTGCGCTCCGAAAGGAGAAGATTCCAGATGGGGACAGTTAAAAGAGTTAAAATAATAAAAATTTGGAGTAATCATGGCATTACCAAAAGGAAGGCAATCGAAAGCACGCAGTAGAAAACGCCGTACCCATTATAAAGCTGCGGCTGTCACCACATCAGAATGTACGCAATGCGGCCAACAAAAAATGCCCCATCGGGCTTGCCCAAACTGCGGCTATTATCGTGGACGACCCATTCTGTCAACAACGGAGTAATTCCCTCTTTTTAAAATGAAAATCGCTTTGGATGCCATGGGGGGAGACTTAGCCCCTCAGGCCACTGTACAGGGTGCCATCAATGCCCTGAAAAAAGCAACAGATGAAATTGATGTTCTCCTCGTTGGAGATGAAAAACAAATTATATCTGAATTGGGCAATTCAATTCCAGACCATATCTCTATTCACCCAACTACCCAAATTGTCACCATGAATGACAACGGCTCAAAAGTATTTAAATCAAAACCTGACTCATCCATAGTACAGGGAATTAAACTTGTGAAGGAGCAAAAAGCGGATGCATTTATCAGCGCCGGACATACGGGTGCGGTCATGGCTACATCCCTATTCTTGCTGGGTCGGATTCCCCATGTAAAACGACCGGCATTGGGCGCTTTTATTCCAACCCAAAAAGGTGGAAAAATTTTATGCGATGTGGGGGTCAATCCGGATGCAAAACCAAAGCATTTATTACAATTTGCCATTATGGCATCCATGTATCTGGATCATGTAGAAGGAATTAAAAATACAAAAATTGGCCTGATTAATATCGGTGTGGAACCGTCAAAAGGATCTGAAATGTATCTTGAAACCCATCAATTGTTAGAAAAAGAACTTCCCAATTTTATTGGAAATGTAGAAAGCAGGAACTTATTTGATAGTGAAGCCAATGTGCTCGTTTGTGATGGATTTGTTGGAAATACCCTGATTAAATTTGCAGAAGGATGGATTACTACATTCTCGGAAATGATTAAAAATAAAATTAACGATAATATGCGATTGAGATTGGGTGCCTGGCTCATTAAACCGGCATTAAATGATATTCAATACCAATACGATTATGAAGAACATGGCGGTTCTCCCCTTTTAGGGGTGAACGGTATTTCAATTATCGCCCACGGAAGTTCAACTTCTAAGGCAATTATGAATTCAATTTTATTAGCTCAAAAATCAATTAAACGAAACTTGATCCAGGATATATCTATGGGCATTGACGAACATTTAGGTGCGGTCAGTTGAGAGCCACAATTACTGCCACTTCTCGATATTTACCAGAACGTGTCTTGACTAATTTTGATTTGGAAAAAATGGTGGATACAACGGATGAATGGATTCGATCCCGAACTGGTATTGAAACTCGTTATTTAGTCAGTGAAGGAGAAGCCACTTCAGATATGGGAACCCATATTGCGACACAATTACTGGATAAATCCGGAAAATCTCCTGAAGAAATAGATTTAATTTTAGTCGCCACAAGTACACCGGATTATCTCGTCTGTTCAACTGCTGCTTTAATTCAGGACAAAATCGGGGCAAAAAATGCATGGGGGTTTGATATTGCCGCCGCTTGTACGGGATTTATTTATGCCATGGAAACTGCTTCGAAATTGATTGAATCCGGCCGCTATAAAAATGCCATTGTAATCGGCGCGGACACCATGAGTTCCATTATCGACTATACGGACCGAAATACGTGCATCATTTTTGGAGACGGAGGTGGGGGCGTTTTATTGGAATCTTCAGATAATCAAGCGGGAATTATTGACTCAATCCTTCATACCGATGGAAGCGGTAGTAAACATCTGAATGTCCCTGCTGGAGGAAGCGCACATCCTGCGTCAAAAGATACCGTTGATAAACGAATGCATTTTGTCCATCAGGATGGAAAAACAATTTTCAAATTCGCCGTGAAAAATATGGCCGACGTGAGTAAACAGATTTTGGATCAAAATAACCTGACCGGGGAAGATCTTAAACTTTTTATTCCACACCAGGCCAATCGCCGCATTATTGATGCGGCTGCAAAACGATGCGGATTAGCGGAAAATAAAGTTTTAATTAACATTCACAAATATGGGAATACCACGGCGGGAACTATTCCAATTGCATTAGACGAGGCTGTGGAAACAGGCCGTTTGGAAAACGGAGATATGTTATTATTGGCTGCATTTGGAGGTGGATTTACATGGGGAAGCATGTTGATTTCATGGGGGGATGCCTAATGAGAATAGCATTTTTATGTCCGGGCCAAGCCTCTCAAAAAGTGGGAATGGGTTTTGATCTATATAAGAATACAACTTTAGGTAAACAATATTTTGACAGGGCCAATGATATAATGGATGTTGATATTCAAGAGATTGTTTTTAATGGTCCGGAAAATATTCTGAAACAAACACAATATACCCAACCGGCTATTTATATCGTCAGTGTGATTATTGGATTATTAATGATGGAAAAAGGAATTCAACCATCCTGTGCAGCCGGACATAGTTTAGGCGAATATTCTGCCCTTACATTGGCAAAATCTTTTGACTTCGAAACTGGGCTCAAACTGGTAAAAGTTCGTGCAGAAGGTATGCAGAATGCTGGAAGTCAGTATCCTGGAACCATGGCTGCCGTCATTGGATTGGACGATAAAACAACTCAGGAAATATGTGAACAATATTCGAATGGAATCGTCGTTGCAGCTAATTTTAATACTCAAGGTCAGGTGGTTATTTCCGGGGAAGTAGGTGCAGTCCGGGCTGTCATGCCGCTCATGAAAGAAGCTGGTGCGATGAAAGTAGTCGAACTCAATGTGAGCGGGGCATTTCATTCACCATTGATGAATTCAGCAAAAGAAGTACTTTCTGAAATGCTTTTATCCATCGAAATTCGGGATAGTGAAATACCCGTTTATGCCAACGTTACCGCCTCTCCCGTTTCTTCCGCCGATAAAATACGACAATCCTTGATTGACCAATTAGAAAATCCGGTTCGGTGGCATGAATCCATCACCCGCCTGATGAAAGATGGGGTAACTCATGCCGTGGAGATAGGGCCAGGACGGGTGCTTCAGGGTTTATCCCGGAGAATAGATCGTTCTCTGGATATGAGTGGTGTGGAATCTCTCGAACAAATTGTAAATTTCGCCTATGTTTAAACTATCTAAAAAAGTTGCTGTTGTCACAGGAGCTTCTCGTGGTATCGGAAAGTCCATGGCAGAAACGTATGCCCGGGCCGGCGCTCATGTTATTTGTGCCAGCCGAAGTGAGGATGCACTCAATCTTGTGGCTGATGGAATTAAAAGCGAAGGAGGGTCCGCTTCTGTTTCAGTGATTAACGTTTCTGATTTAGAAAATTTTCAAAATTTAATCAAAAAGATATCTGATGAATATGGGTCTGTAGATATATTAGTCAATAATGCCGGTATTACTCGAGATACCCTCATAATGCGCATGTCCGAAGATGATTGGAATACCGTCATTGATGTTAATTTAAAGGGGGCTTTTAACGGAATTAAAGCTGTAACGAGAACCATGATGAAACAACGATCCGGCCGCATTATTAATATATCGTCTGTGGTGGGCCTTACGGGGAATGCGGGACAGGTGAATTATGCCGCTTCCAAAGCGGGTCTTATCGGACTCACCAAAGCAACCGCCAAAGAAATAGGATCCCGCGGTATCACCGTCAATTGCATTGCTCCGGGATATATTGCAACTGATATGACTGATCAAATGGATGATCAGGCAAAAGATTTACTCATTTCACAAATACCATTAGGACGAATTGGAAGTCCTGAAGACATTGCCGCTACTGCCCTGTTCCTGGCTTCGGATGAAGCAGGTTACATCACGGGGCAAACCTTTACGGTTGATGGCGGCATGGTCATGATTTAACTAAAGGAGGCAACTATGTCCACAATTGACAAAGTAGTAGAAGTCGTCATCGACAAACTGGGTGTTGAAGAAGATAAAATCGTACCAGACGCATCGTTCATAGATGATTTGGGCGCAGATTCATTAGACACGGTGGAGTTGATTATGCAGTTAGAAGAGGAATTCGGTATAGAAATCCCCGACGAAGATGCAGAAACAATCACAACAGTTCAAAAAGCTGTTGATTATATTGAAGCCAATCAATAATACCCAATGAATAAACGTCGCGTTGTCATTACAGGATTGGGCGTTTTAGCGCCTAATGGTAATACCCTTACCGAATACTGGAATGCACTCATTGCCGGGAAAAGCGGTATTGGTCCAATCCAGGGGTTCGATGCAGAAATCCTAAGCGTAAAAATTGCCGGTCAACTTTCTGACTTTAATCCGGAAGATCATTTCAATCGGAAAGAAGCAGGAAAACTGGACCCATTTTCAATCTACGCTTTGGTTACCTCCCAGGAGGCAATTACTCAGGCAGGGTTAGACAATAGCGACGTTAATAAGGAACGTATTGGTGTTATAATTGGAACGGGTGTTGGGGGAATTCAGACTCTCGAAAGTCAGCATAGCGTACTGTTGTCACGCGGTCAACGACGAGTCACCCCCTACTTCGTCCCAAAATTCATTGCCAATATCGCCGCAGGTCAAATCGCCATTCATCATGGTTATCAGGGGCCGAACCATACGGTTATATCCGCTTGTGCTTCCGGTACAGATGCCATTGGTACCGCCGCCAGAACCATTCAATATGGGGATGCAGATGTGGTAGTCACCGGCGGAACTGAAGCCAGCGTCACAGCATTAACAATTTCTGGATTTGCAAATATGCGGGCACTTTCCACGCGGAATGATGACCCTACTGCAGCCAGCAGACCCTTTGATTTGGATCGGGATGGTTTTGTCTTGGGTGAAGGGGCTGCCAGTCTCATATTGGAAGATGCAGAACATGCGAAAGCCCGGGGTGCAACTATCCTGGCTGAATTAGCTGGATATGGCGCCACAGATGATGCCTATCATATTACGCAGCCATCTGAAGGTGGTAAAGGAGCCATCCGTGCCATGAGCAATGCATTAATAGATGCTGGCCTGAATGTTGAAGATGTGGATTATATCAATGCCCATGGTACATCCACACCCTTTAATGATAAAACAGAATCGGCGGGAATCATTTCCTTATTTGGTGACCATGCTCAAAAATTAAAAGTCAGCTCCACCAAATCCATGACGGGCCATTCTCTCGGTGCCAGCGGTGCACTTGAAGCTGTCGCTTGTGTCCAGGCTATTCAGGATAACATACTCCCACCAACCATAAACTATACCACACCTGATCCTGAATGTACTTTGGACTATGTACCAAATAAAGCTCAACAAGCAACCGTAAATGTGACCATGTCTAATTCATTTGGTTTCGGTGGACATAATGGTGTAATCGTCATTAAAAGGTGGAATGAATAGCGCGTGCCGTTTTTTGATTTTTTATTCAAATCATTCAAAAATCACCCTCTTTCCAAATTAGAAAAAATCTGTCAATACCGGTTTCGTAATCGGAGCTACCTTTATCAGGCTTTTACCCATCGGTCTGTATCCAGTGAACCTCGAGAAAATTACGAACGGCTTGAATTTTTAGGTGATGCTGTAATAGACATCGTAGTCAGCCGGGAACTCATGCGTGAATTTCCAGAAGGTGATGAAGGCATCCTGACTCAAAAAAGATCTGCCCTTGTACAAAAATCATTTCTGGCTACCATGGGTCAATTATTGACCCTTTTAGATTTTATTAAAATTGAAGAAACAGTTGATTTGAAACAGGAAAAAATTGCGGTGAAACAATCTGCCAATTTATACGAAGCACTCCTGGGTGCAATATTTCTTGATGGTGGATTTGAACCAACAAAAAAACTGATTCTAAATACAATTTGGACTCATCGTCATGAAGCTTGGAAATCGGTCAACCATAAAGGCCAACTGATTGAGTTATGCCATATGAAACAATTAAAAAATCCTAAATTCCTGGTTACAGATGTATCGGGCCCGGATCATCAAAAACTATTTGAAGTACATGTCAAAATTGGGGAGGTTGTTTATCCCAGTGGAATCGGTACAAATAAAAAAGCCGCAGAACAACATGCGGCACAAAATACCATGGAGGCGCTACAGGATTAATTATCTATTTTTTTGATTTTATCTCTAATTCGGGCAGCCATTTCATATTCTTCTTTATCAATGGCTTTTTCAAGCTGCCGCTCTAATAAATCTACTTTGGGTTCCCTTTGGATATCTTCTTCCACATTCTCTATATCCTCTTCCCAGACGATGGCCTCATCCATCACTTCTTCTGCAACCATTATGGGCGCATGCATACGGAGTGCAACCGCCAAAGCATCACTGGGACGTGAATCAATTTGACGGTGCCCCAGCTTCTCAATCTGGACATCCAGTATAGAATAGAATACGCCATCTTCCAATTTTGTAATTTTCACAGAAGATAACTTTCCATCTACACCTTTAACTAAATTGACGATTAGATCATGGGTTAAGGGTCGGGGTGTTTCCATGTATTCCATGGCCATTGCAATAGCTTGTGCTTCAAAAGCTCCCACAAGTACCGGAAGCCTTCGATCCCCGGACAGCTCTTTTAAAATAACAGCATAACTTCGGTTCGGATGATAATATGATATTTTTTGTACTTTAACTGGAATCATGATTTATTCTCAATGGAAATTATGCTTGCGACGGTTAACGTTCAACTTTTTTCAGATAAAATTTCTTTTAAGTGATTAATCTTTTTTACCGGCGTTGGATCGGTCTCATGCAATATGGCACACCAATAACTGACCCAGTCTCCATAATGGACCAAATGGAGATATCTTTCAACTAACGAATTTCCCTCCACAAAAACCACTTCATGATTCCCGGCAAGGTCCCCGATGATGTTCCGGGTGGATGCTTGACGAATACTTGTCCGGGGATGGTCATTTTCATCTTTGAGCCAAATAACCGATAGTTGTTGAATCAAATCTTTATTGTTATCCCAACCGACAATTTCGTTATGATTCATTTCTGGTAATTCGTTATAATAAGCCAACATTTTAGCATTTTCACTCAACTGCCCTTTCCACCTGACTGCCAGAATTGCTGTAGCCTCCGTTTCTCCATAGATGACGGGAATCGTTTTATAAATTCGCTGAGCTAATGAATAGGTGGGATTATTATTGGATTCTTCTGCATACAAGTTTCGATTTTTCATGAGTAAAGTTGCCGCATTCGATAGTTGATTTATCGTATTATTCCCGATCAGATCCATGGCATTTAATAAATACATCATTGGAATAAATGAAATTGCCAATGCCGCCCGCGGCTGCAATCCGCTTGGAATGACTACAACTTCTAATTCAAGGTCATTCATCCTTTCTGTTAGAATACCGCCTGTAGAAATTCCAACAATCTGCGCTCCTTTTTCTCGAGCATCTTCGAATGCTGCCAACGTTTCTTCCGTATTTCCTGAATAGGAAGAACAAATCACCAGAGTATGACGATTCACCCAATTTGGCAGTTTATAATTCCGTGACACCACCATTGGGACTTGGATTTCATTTTTAACCAGGATACGAACCACGTCACCTCCGATTGCAGATCCGCCCATCCCTGCTACTACCACATTCCGGATTCCCGAATATTGCTTTTTCAACGAAATTGATTCTCCGATTTTAGATGCGACTAGCATGTGGTCTGGAAATTCATAAATTGATTTATGCATACCGTCCGGGTCGATAGATTGATAAGAAGCCATTAATAAGTCCTGTTTAATATCATCGTTGTAAATTGATTTAAGTTGTCTCGTTTTTCTTCCGGAATTTCATTTAGGCCATCCTGTGCTTTTTCTATATAATGCTGAATGACCTTTTCAGTTTCAGCTTTAATTCCATGGGATTCAAAATAAGATTGATAATCCGAAATGGCATTATTGTTTTGAATAAAATTTTTCCATTGATCTGGATTTTTTTCTCGGGCTAAAATAGTGAGGGCAGTCTGTTTGCCCGAATGAATGTCACTCCCTAAACTTTTACCCATGGATGCTTCTGAACTATAAATTTCCAGTAAATCGTCTTGAATCTGAAAAGCCAACCCAAGATTAAGGCCATATTCAAACAAATGATGTGCTGAATCTTTTGAGTCCTCTCTAATCAAGGCGCCCACCTCAGCAGATAACCCTAATAAGGAACCTGTTTTTTTACCAATCATAACGAGGTAGTTCCCCATGGTAATGGAAGCATCATGTTCAAATTCTTTATCCATTCCCTGTCCTTCACAAATAGCCAAGGATACTTCATTAAACCGTTGATGAATATAGGGTGATAAGCCTGTCATTATTAAATGAGAGAGTACAAATAATCCATCACCAGCCAAAATTGCAGATGCATTGTCCCACTTTTTATGAACGGACGGCTGACCATGGCGTACATCATCCTCATCCATAATATCATCATGAACCAAGGAAAAATTATGAAGCAGTTCAATGACGATGGCTGCTTTCATTAGCCCTTCAGGATCAGATGAATACACTTGCCCCGTCAAATGGACTAAAATAGGCCGGAGGCGTTTGCCTTTTCCATTCAGTACATATTTAATGGGATCGTAAAAATAAGTAGGCGATTTTTCTAACGGAATCTGGTGAATTGCTTTTTCAATTTCTTCTCGTAAAAATTGAATATGTTTTAGAAATGGTTTAGTGTCCTGCATCGAGCTTTAGTGTCCCTATTTCCTGAAGTTTATTCATTACAATCGATTGAATTTCTTCCATACGTTCCCGTGTATTGGCTTCGAACCGGCACACAATCACCGGTTGTGTATTGGAAGATCGAACCAACCCCCAGCCATCACCAAACTGGATTCGTACGCCGTCAACAGTGCTGCAATCAAAATTTTCCGTAAAGTAAGCCACTGCTTCTTTGGCAATCCGAAATTTTTCCTCGTCTGACTCTGCTTCCAGACGCATTTCCGGCGTTGAGTAATAGGTCGGCAGTTCCGCTTTTAGTTGGGATAAAGTCTTGTCTGTTCTGGATAAGGTTTGAACAATTCTGGCCGCCACATAAATTGCATCATCATAGCCATAATAATCGTCGGCAAAAAATATATGACCACTCATTTCGCCGCCTAATTTGCAATTCAATTCGCCCATTCTTTGTTTAATCAGGGAATGACCCGTTTTCCACATAATCGGTTTTCCGCCATATTTGACAATCATTTCTTCCAGCGCTTGAGAACATTTTACATCATAAAGGATTTCATCCCCTTCTTCCACCACTTCGGGAAGAAACAGGGCCAATAACTGGTCTGCCCAGATCACCTCCCCTGTTTCATCTACCACACCCACGCGATCTGCATCCCCATCAAAAGAAAGGCCAATATCGTATTGCCCTGTTTTCATCAAGTCAATCAAATCAGCTAAGTTTGCTTCCACGGTGGGATCAGGATGATGGTTTGGAAATGTACCATCTACGTCGCAATATAATTCCGTCAATTCTACATTCAGGTTTTTGAAAATCTCCGGACCGCAAATTGCTCCGGCGGCATTACCGCAATCCATAACAACTTTAATGGTTTTTTGAATATCAATCTTCGAAGCAATCATCCGTTTATATTTTGACAGAATATCATAGGATGCCTCAGATCCTTCCCCCGTCTCATAATCCTGGTTTTCAATGATTGAACGGATATCCTGAATTGAATCACCAAAAACTGCTTTTTTATTTCGGGACATTTTAAATCCATTAAATTCTGGCGGATTATGACTTCCCGTGATCTGAACTGCCCCAGCCACATCCAAGTGAAACATGGAATAATAATTGGCAGGTGTGGGGAGGATACCAATGTTTATTACATCCACACCGGTGGAAAGAACACCTGATTTAAATTGTTGTATTAAATCGGGAGTTGTGAGCCGGACATCACCGCTCAATGCAATTTCCTGACCGCCGCCCCGCTTAATAAATGACCCAAATCCTTTGCCCAGACTTTCCACCACGTCCGGTGGAAAATCATCTGAAACTTTCCCGCGTATGTCATATTCTCGAAAAATATATTTATTGAGATTCATTGAGTCCTTTCTAAAGAAAATGTAAGGTTAAAAATTAAGGATAATATATCAGGCGTTAAACGAATGAATTGGTTTATTCGTCTGTTTTAGGCTTTTGGCGAAGTTCCTTTTTTTGGGATTGTCTCTTTTTAGCATGGATTCGTCTTTCCTTGGCTGCAGATGTTATTTTTGTGGGAATTCTTTTTTTCGGTTTACGATTCAATACAGTCAATTTTTGTCGAAGCCGGTCCAGGGCGATATGTTTGTTTCGAAGTTGACTTCTTTCATCCTGGCAAGTGACCACGATTCCCGTGGGTAAATGGGTTAAACGAACAGCACTGTCCGTTTTATTCACGTGCTGCCCACCCTTCCCTGAAGCGCGAAAAGTATCCACGCGACATTCTTTCAAAAGATCTTCATTGGTTGCAGGTATATTAATCATTGAATATGTATTTATTTATTGTGCCTATCTTCTGGTTAATCGAATTCATTATATTCCCCGCTTAAAAATATGTATTTAAACCCATTAAAACCAGAAACTATTCAATCATGAAAAAACACCTTATTTTTCTATTTTCTATTATTCTTTTCACATCATGTCAAAAACAAAACACGCTCCTGAAAGATTATGTTCAAAAAAATGATCCTGCATTTCAATATGAAATTGAAAAAGTTGTCCAAGGTGATTCCTGGAAAGAGTACATTGTAAAAATGACTTCCCAAGCATGGCTCACAACTAACGAGGTGGAACAAGTGGCGTGGTGGCATTATTTGACCATTGTGATTCCGGATAATGTAAAAGAAACAGAAGCATTAATGTTCATTGGCAGTGGCGACCAATCGAATGAATTACCTGAATCAGCAAATCCGGGTTTTGTTCAGGTTGCCGTGGCAACTAAATCAATCGTTGCCAGTATTTCAAATATTCCATTCCAGTCTCTCATCTATAAAAATGATTCATTCGGTGAACGGTATGAAGACGATTTGATTGCTTTTGGCTGGCGGAAATTCCTGGAAGGCGGTGCCAAAGATAAAGATGCAAAATGGCTGGCGCACCTCCCCATGACAAAAGCAGTGGCCAGAGGCATGGATGTGGTACAGGAAATTGCTGAATCTCAGAATAAACCTGTCAATCGATTTGTCACAGCCGGTGCCTCCAAAAGAGGCTGGACTACATGGGCCACGGCCATTGCAGATGATCGGGTCATGGCTATTATTCCCATTGTCATAGATTTGCTCAATGTGGTACCATCTTTTAATCACCATTGGAAATGCTATGGGGAATGGTCCTACGCTGTGGATAGCTATGTAAATGAGGGAATTATGGAATGGATGGGATCCAAGGAATTCAATCGAATGTTAGATGTCATGGAACCCTACAATTTCATTGATAAACTTGATCTTCCCAAATTTCTGATCAATGCCACAGGAGATGAATTTTTTGTCACGGATTCCTGGCAGTTTTATTGGGATGATTTAATGGGTGAAAAACACATCCAGTATATCCCAAATACGAGTCACGGATTAAAAAACACTGAAGGGGAATACGATTTAAAAAGTTTGACCGCTTTTTATAATGCTGTTATAACGGACACGGAATTACCCACATATGAATGGTACGTAAGTAATGATTCTATATATTTAAATATTGATCATGACAATTATTCTATAAAACAATGGGAAGCGGTTAATGAGGAAACTCGGGATTTTCGTGTGGATACAATCGACAGAACATGGATCTCAGAAACACTTCAACAATCTGAGAATGGATCATATGCAGTAAAAATCACCCAACCGGAATCTGGATATAAAGCAGGCTTACTTGAAATCACGTTCAACCCCGATTCAGAAATACCCTATATATTTACCACCGGGACTGTGGTTTCTCCAAACACCTTTCCATTTGGTGATTTTAAAAGTAATAATCCAAAGGGAACGCGGTAAAATTTAAATCGCCCACTTATCCGCATACAGTTCCGCTTGTTCTAACACGGTTTCGGTGGCTTTGGCCTGCATGTCCGGCGGATAACCATATTTTCGTAGAATTCTTTTAACCGCCACACGCATTTTTGCTTGGACGGATTCTTTCAATGTCCAATCAATAGTGGCATTATTTCGAACAGATTCTACCAATTCATGGGCAATTATCTTCAATGTATCATCACCCAATACCTTTACTGCGCTTCCGCCATGTCCAGACTCGTCGGGAGAAATTTGAAATTGGGAATTGGTTTAATCATTGAAGAAACATCTCATATAATCTTGAAACAGATAAAACCGGTTTCTGGAATATCCCGTAGTTTCTACAAGAATTCCTGCCGTTTCTAAATCCGTCAATAATTTTATGGCTGTAGGTTTTGATACTTTAAGTAAAGAAATTGTCTTGGTGCTGTTTATTACCGGATTTTCATACAAATGATCTATCAACTTTTTCACATGCACACTTCTTTTTCCAAAGGCAGCAAACTTTTTATCCAGACTTTTTTGCAGTTTTAATATAGCATCAAAGGTTCCAATACCATTTTTTGCCGTTTCAATTATTCCAACCAGAAAAAACTTCAGCCATGCGGTCAAATCTGATTTCACTCGAATATTATTTAAATGGTCGTAATAAAGTTGACGGTGTTTTTCAAAATAATCGGACAAGTATAAAATGGGCCTTTTTATGAGCCCTTTCTCCATAAAATATAAAGGAATGATGAGTCTGCCTATTCTCCCATTCCCGTCTAAAAAAGGGTGAATGGTTTCAAATTGATAATGGGCAATAGCTATTTTTATTAAATGGGGAATATATACATCCTGGTTATGGAGAAATTTTTCAAAATCTCCCATTAAGGTATTCATGCCCAAATGGTGTGGTGGGATAAAAACTGCATCCTTCAGTGTTGCTCCGCCAATCCAATTTTGACTTATGCGATATTCTCCGTGTGTTTTGTTTTTACCCCGAACGCCTTGCATAAGTATAAAATGTATTTTTTTAATTAAGCGGGTAGATATTGGCAGAGATGAAAGCTGACTCACACCTTCGTGGATGGCCCGGATATAATTTTGAACCTCCATTTTATCAAGCCGTTGTTCAGGATTTAAATTGATATTATCAATAAATATTTCTTCTGCATTGGTTTGTGTGCCTTCTATTTTGGATGATTGCGTTGCTTCTTTTACTGTGTGCAAATAAATAAATAAATCTATATCCGGCACATATTCGCTGAACATGTCCAATCTGCCCAATTCCCTGTCTGCATGTCCAAGGAGTTCCAATATTTCTGGATTTTCAATAGCCCACTGCCTATTTATTGGCGCTGGATTAAATGATTTATATCCATCTTGTTGTTGATACTCGCCTGATTTAAACTTTTTCATACCTTAAATATAATATTTTATAGTTAAGATTTTCCATATTTTTCTTTACTATGAATAATTATAGTTAAACATTGCTAAATTATCTTTACTATAGAAAATCATAGTTAACAAGTTCCATCATTAAATGAATTTTAATCCAACTTTCTTGCACTAAAAATTTCTTTAGTGCAGTTTAAGCAATTAACTTGCGCTTAAGTATCAAAACCCCAACCCTTCCAAATTCTTTTTGATTTCTACTTCCAATTCTTCTGCTTGCTGAAATTGATCATAAAGTTGCGACGTGAGTATTTCCATTTTTTCTTCGAATGGGACACCATCGTCCTCCTCTTCCGCCATGCCAACATAACGACCGGGTGTGAGCACAAAATCATGTTCTTTCAATTCTTCTAATTTTGTAGAAGCGCAAAACCCTGGTACATTCTCATATTCATTCGTTCCTGCTGATCTCCATTGATGGTATGTATTCGAAATAAGCTGAATTTCATCATCGGTAATTTCTCGATGTTTCCGTGTAACCATGGTTCCCATTTTCCGTGCATCAATAAAGAGAATTTCGTTTCGCCTGTCACGTAAAGTTTTTCCGCCCTTTGTTGGTATGCTGGAACGATCCCGGGCTATAAACCACAGACATGCCGGCACGCCTGTGCCATAAAATAATTTATCTGGGAGCGCCACCATGCAATCCACCAAATTGGCTTCCACGATATTTTGACGGATTTTCCCTTCCCCAGACGTCATGGAAGACATGGAACCATTTGCCAAAACCAATCCCAAAATACCGTTGGGCGATAAATGATGAATCATGTGTTGGACCCAGGCAAAATTAGAATTTCCTTCCGGTGGGTTGCCATACTTCCAGCGTTTATCATCTTTTAGCAAATGTCCGTCCCAATCGCTCATATTGAATGGGGGATTCGCCATAATGAAATCGGCTTTTAAATCCGGGTGTAAATCTTGGTGAAAACTATCGCCATGATGGGGACCGAGATTGGCATCAATCCCGCGAATGGCCAGATTCATTTTTGCTAATTTCCACGTGGTGGGATTGGATTCTTGTCCATAAATGGCAACATCACCCAAACTCCCGCCGTGAGCTTCAATAAATTCTTCACTTTGTACAAACATTCCACTTGAGCCACAACAAGGGTCAAAAACTCTGCCTTTGAACGGTTCAATCATTTCCACTAAAATTCGAACCACACATCTTGGCGTATAAAATTCCCCACCACCTTTACCTTCTTTCCCGGCGAATTCGCTCAAAAAATATTCATAAACCCGACCTAAAATATCCCGGGATTTATTTTCTTTATCCACCATTCCGATGGTGCTGATGAGATCCACCACGCCACCCAAGCGTCTTTTATCTAAAGCAGGACGTGCGTAATCTTTTGGAAGAATTCCTTTTAGTCTCGGATTTTCTTTCTCGATGGCATCCATTGCATCATCGAGAATTTGACCAATTTCCGGCACTTTTGCTTTTGCCTGGATAAATGTCCATCTTGCTGTTTCGGGCACATAAAAAATGTTTTCCGCGAGATATTCATCCTTGTCTTGGAGCGTAGCGTATCGAGCCTGCGGTTCACTGATATAATTATCGCTGGATGGTTCGGCATATACCAGCTCCAATTGTTCATATTTCTTTTGAAATGAATCATTGATATATTTCAAAAATATGAGTCCCAGAACCACATGCTTATATTCTGACGGATCCATATTCCCGCGGAGTTTGTCACATGCTTTCCAGAGTTGTTTTTCAAATCCTAATTTTGCACTATTGTTATTTTTATTAGACATTTGTCATTTTCCTTACTTTATAAAACCAGTCTTCAGCAATACTACATCAACCCCGGTCATATGCATGTGCTTTTTCCAGTGATCATTTCCCGCCCATGGATGGGTGAAGGTTCCACTCGTGTGAAAACCACCCACATATTTCCCTTCGACAAAATCTAATATTAAATATTTTAATTTTTTGCGATAGATATTTTCTTTTTCTACAATATTACCTTCTAAATCGCCGCCAATCAAATATTGTGGATTCCCAAGTTTTCGATTCATCCACAAGTTTAATCGTATATATCCATTCTTCAAAATCGCATCACCTACTGTACCTGACACCCGTCCATCCGGGAATATTTCTAATGAAAAGAAAATGCTGTCTGCTTTACTCCAATTGACAATTTCATGGCCATATCCTTCCCAATGACCCACCATTTCTGGTTCTGGGTTAATTCTATTTTTATTGGGAAAACTACTACCAGACAACTGGGTTATAAAAACAAAAGAAATCAGTAAATATTTCTGATTCATCCAATGATGCTTCGCAATGATCCTTTTACATCTTTCAACAGTTTATTTGCCTCGTCCAATGAACAATTATTTTTAACCATAACCACTGCTTTTTTAACAGATTTATCTGCCGCATAGAGTGCCTGTTGAGATTCTTCCAGTTCTAATCCAGTCAATTGACTGATGATGCGTACACCTCGATCCACCAGTTTATCATTCACTGCCATAAGGTCCACCATGAGATTGCCATATACTTTCCCCAGACGGACCATGGTGGCCGTAGAAATCATGTTCAACACCATTTTTGTGGCGGTGCCTGCTTTCATCCGGGTTGAACCGGTAATCACTTCCGGTCCCGTATCCACTTTGATTAGGACATCAGATTTTGCTGCTAAATAGGGTTTTTCATTACAGATTAAGTAAACAGTTTTTGCACCGACTGATTGTCCATATTCAATGGCAGATTTCACATAAGCGGCGGCACCACTTGTACTGATACCAATCACCACATCCCCTGCCGATAAGCCAAATTCTTTTAAATCTGACACAGCCATTTCCGGTTTGTCCTCTGCCCCTTCTATGGATTTTCGTAATGCGTCGTCTCCTCCTGCAATTATGCCATTGAACCAATCGGTTGGTACAGAATAGGTGGGTGGCATTTCCGAAGCGTCAAGGACCCCGAGCCTGCCGGAAGTCCCAGCGCCCACATAAATGACATGATATCCGTTTCGAATCGCCTTCGTTGTCAGTTCTACTGTTTGTTCAATTTCTGGGATGGCATTCTTTACTTTTTCAGCAATCGTTCCATCTTCATCGTTTATTATATCCAAAATGCCGCGGATGGATTGGGCATCAATATCCAGAGAATTCCTATTTTGTTGTTCCGTGGTCAGGTGTTTTCGTTCAATAGATTTCATATAGAAAATTACAAAATTGGATGGTCAGAGAATACTAATCCTTTAATGATTAAGATTGTTTTAAAGTGGCAAAATACCGCCGAGCTTCTTTCATCACCTTTGGGGAAAGCAACACCGATCCCACAATCGTGGGAATAGCCATTAAGGCATACATCCCATCTATAAAATTAATCACAACCTCAATGGAGACCATGGTCCCTGCCACAATTGTAATCACGTAAAAACACCGATAATAAAAAATACTCTTTGTCCCGAATAAATAGCCACTGCATTTACTCCCGTAATAAGAATAACTCATCATGGTAGATAGACTGAACGTGAGCACGGCAACCAAAAGCAGCCAAAACCCAAACCCACCCAGTTCCTTAACAAATGCAGTTGTGGTTAGGGTAACCCCATTCAATCCTTCCTGCTCCCAAACACCGGAAGCCAAAATTACAATGGCGGTAATTGTACACACCACGATCGTATCGATAAAGGGTTCAATCATAGCCACAAGCCCTTCACGAACCGGTTCTTTTGTCATGGCGGCCCCATGGGCCATATCAGACGTCCCCAGTCCCGCTTCATTAGAAAAGAGTGCCCGGCGAACACCTGCAATAATCACCGACCCTACGGCACCACCCATGACAGCATCACCTGTAAATGCATCATGTAATATTAATCCAAATAAGGACGGTATTTCTGTAAAATGATTAAAAACCACTAAAAGGCCTGCAAACAAATACAAAACAACCATCACAGGTACCATATAGGTTGTGACTTGGCCAATTCGTTTTATTCCACCAAAAATAACCAAAGATGTAATAAATGCCATGATGAGCCCTTGGACAAGATTCCCCGTTTGCTCCGATTCAATAAACCATCCATTGGGCGTCAAAACCTGCGTTCGGATTATATCCGCTAATTGATTTGATTGAAAAATAACCAAACAGCCAAATAATCCCGCCACACTGAATAGTATGGATAAGGGTTTGAATTTTTTTCCTAACCCATTTTCAATATAATACATGGGTCCACCCTGGATATTGCCCTGATCATCTTTTCCCCGAAATAAAATAGCCAAAGTACAGGAGAAAAATTTCGTTGACATCCCTACCACCGCACTCACCCACATCCAGAAAAGTGCACCGGGGCCACCCATTTGAATTGCAATGGCCACACCGCTGATATTCCCAAGACCTACTGTACTGGCTAAGGCACTGGATAATGCTTGAAAATGGGTAATTTCGCCGGGATCATTTGGATCATTATATCGTCCAAAAAGAATATCCAACCCATGGCGAAAATACTTAAATGGAACAAAGCGACTATAAATTGAAAAATAAATACCACCCCCCAAAAGCAGGATTAGCAATGGCGGTCCCCACATAAATCCTGCAAATGCACCGATGTATTCATTCATTAATTCCATATTGTTCCTCATTTACTTTAAAAAGATTCGGATTATACCGAAATTCACTGCTTAATTACTACCGTTAAATCCATGAAAAAGTTAGATTTATATCTCATTCGCCAATTTTTAATCACATTGTCTATGACATTGATGGGATTTCTATGTGTCATCCTAATTGTGGATCTTATCGAAAATTTGGATCGGTTTATTGATAATTCCATCCCTCTCGACATTACTTTTAAATATTATTTTTATGCGATCCCATGGTTTATCAATATCGGGTTACCCATGTCAATGATGATATCAACTGTTTTCAGTATCGGTCTTTTAGCCAAACGAAATGAGCTAACGGCTATGAAGGCAACCGGAATCAGTCTTTACCGTATTGCAGTTCCCATTACAACCATTGGCCTCATTGTTAGTTTTATTTCATTTGAACTGGACAATACATGGGTCAGCAAAGGAAATGAAGTTCGATATAATATCGAACGGGAGTATATGAAGCGACGGTCCAGAGTTAAAAGTCAAAAAGATCTGCGAAATGTCTTTCTACAAAAAAATGAAAAAACTCATATATCCATCGGACGATATAAAGTAAAAACAACTGTCGGGCGAAGTATTACTGCCATTTCATTGGAAAATGGTGCGGTATCCAAACGGTTGGACGCAAGAGGAATTACATGGGTTGATTCGTTAACATTATGGCGAGTAACAGATTATTCCATACGAGAATTCAATTCAATAGGTGAAGTAAAAAGGACATCTATCTCTAAGGGAGATACCTTAATTCAACTCGAGTTTACGCCGCAGGATATCACGCAGCAATCCAAAACACCGGATGAAATGAGTTTTGCAGACTTGACAATTCGAATTGCTCAATTAAAAGAAAATGGTGTGGACACAACCAAATGGGAAGTAGATCGCCTGTTTAAAATTTCCTTCGCATTTACCAATCTGATTGTCGTTTTATTCGGACTGCCCTTGGTGGTAATGAAATCCAAGGGTGGATTATCCTTTGGCGCCGGCATGGGAATATTTGTAATCTTTGTTTATTATGCCTTTATAAAATTCGGGATGTCCATGGGTTATAAAGGCATCATGTCACCTATGGTTGCAGCGTGGATGGGAAATGTAATTTTTTCGATTGGGGGCGGATTACTTCTGATTTTTTCCCGGAAGTGATTTTTCGGAGCTCGCCTTTTTCCCTTTCTCTGGAACTGGCGAGGGTCCCCCATTTTCTAGCTTAGACTTTTCTTTTCTTCCTTTAAAACTTGTCATTGTAAATCCCAGAGATAGATTCAATCCTTTCATGGAATGAATCCACATGCCACTTTTAAAAGAAAAACCCAAATCAATCATGACAGGACCGCCGTGAAATCCTGCTCCCATAGCCAATTCAGTTCGATCCAATCCTTCCCAGGCAAACCCCATTCGAAGCGGTGTATTTGGGAAACGGTATAGTTCTGCACCAATTGCCCACCGCCACCGGGAATGAGCAAAGAGACGATTTTCAAAACCTGTAGTTAAATCTGAGCTAACGAGTAAATCCGCTTTCCTGTAAGAAACGCCTAATCTAAATATGGCAGGATACCGAAGATTAAATTGTTTCGGTTTTCCATTTTCATCTACATTTTTCACAATAGTCGAACTACTGGTAAACAATGATCCTGAGGAAAGATTGTCTGCTCTCAAGGAATCAATGGTATATGTGTACAAAACGGCAACTGAATCTGAAAGGGCTTCTCCTCCCCAGGTTAAAGGATATTTCATTATATCTTTGATGAAGGAAGGCTTATTCCATCCGATCGTACCCAAGGCATTAATTACTGAAACACCAAATCTCATTCCATTGAATTCCTTGGTTGCTAACCCTATATCCAGCCCATATCCTGCACCACCGAAACCCTGTCTTAAATAATACGTTCCTGAACCATAGACGGCCTGAGGCGTGGTAATAAAATTGGCCGAACTGGAGTCCGGATCCACACCCATATAGAAAAGTCCCTGAAGATATTTAAATGAAAACCCCAATGCAAATGACTCAAAAGGAACCGCAAATGAATACCCCAATTCATGAACGGCCATAATTTCATATCCAAGCGTCATATCGATAACAGGATTATTGGCATTCCCTTCAAGCATGAGGCGGGCCAATCCTGCGGGAATACTATAGGAACTCATATATAGAATATTGGAAGTAAGCGCCATATTCCCGGAAGAATAATTCAATCCGGGTGTGGCTAACTGAAAATTCATATCAAAATTCAAACCGCCACGATGATCCAGACGATTAATAATTAAACTTTTTTCATCTTGATCTAATGTGTCGCCACTCAATGCCCGCATGGCTGCCATGGAAAAATAGTTATTCCCTATGTCAAAGTCTATTCCTCCTACTTGCAGCATGAATGGTTTATCTATCTGAAACGCAATGAGTGCCGGGTTATACCCTACAGAGTAGATTCCATCTGCAATGGTGGTTGTTGCGCCGGCCATGGCCACAGAGCGGGGATCCCGTCTTTGGCCATTGGATATGGCCATTACAAGGACGAAAATCAAAATTGGAATAAATCGTTTCATCTTTTTGTTAAATATTTTTCCCATCGAACAAATTGAGAATTATTTTGAATTTTACTGCTGCCAGAACTGATGGTAAAATACCATCCGTTCATATCTCGTACTTTTCCGTCCGTTGATTGAACGCGGATTCGAATACTATCTCGGAGAGATGCACTTAATGATGAAATGCCAGACGTGGTACTTGGTGTCCAGTTAAAGGAGTCTACATTCGCCAATTCTGTTGTGATATCCGTCCATCCTTCGTCTGTATCCACATCGGGATTGGTTCCAGCAAAAAAGGCCAAATTGACTTGGGATATGGTGCCGAATGTTTTCCATGCAATCGTGACTTCTGTTTCCTGATCCAATGATTGATTGCCATTGGGATATTTAACCACAATTTCATCCGGTGCTGCACTGGTCATCCCTGTACTGCTGAGACTAAAGGTAAGACTCGAATTAATATCGATATAATCCAAGGTGGTTAAGTACACTTTTTTGCCATCAGAGCCATTTAGATGAAACCGAGGTGCCATAAAAGGCTGGCCTGGATTTGTCATTAATCGAATACGGGATGTGGGAATAAGACTACTATAAACTGCAATTCCCGCTTCTTTCACCTGACCTGCATGAGCGCCGGCATTTGTTGCGGGATAAAAACTAATTGGATCGGGTAATGGAATTTTCATTAAGGTATCCACATAGGAAATAACAGTATCCATACCGGAGCTGGTTGTCTTGACGATATAAGCCATACCATCCACACAGTCAGCAATATCGTCCATCACATCAAAGATGAAGAAATTACCGGTTTCAGGATTTAAACTATCACATTTGGATACGATATACACACTATCTGTGCTCACCCAATTTTTCTTTACAACCATGGAATCTTTAAATGCAGAAAGGGCAATTGCTGTGGTATCCAGGGGGAAAAATCCAAGATTAGACATGAGCATGGCTAACTCACCGCCGGAAGGAATTTTATTTTCCACCGTTAAATCTAAACTTGCGGACTGAAGTGTGGCTCGAATGCGATTCCGGTTACTGTGGCTCATTTCTTGAACCGGCGTATTGGTTACTGATATAAATGTCATGGGAGCCATAATCACCTCAAATGGCGCTATCATTCTGTACATGCCGCCAATGCTCATACCTGATTCCAATGTGCCACGACCATCAATCCTGGCTCGTGAATTCACCTTAAATACGGATGGGTTTGAAGACATGAGTTCCACGATGGTGGTTTCATTTGTGCTCGGGGCAACAGTTACACTATCGAAATAAGCCACCGAAGTTGGCGCTTTGTACTTTAAGGTAGTTGTCCCATCTTTGGATAATCGAATAATAGTCTTCATCGTGTCACCGGCATTGGTGGGACTGGCTAAAGTGGACAATGCCTTCACCAACATCGTATCTCCACCTTGGTTTACCGAAAGCATATCAAAGTCCAATACCACCGGAAGGCGGATGGTATTTAACATTTCAATTTCTAATTTGGTATCCACAAACTGCATGCCGGAGAAACCCAGAGGCATACCGGCAATACTGATTTCTGTCGGTGGAAATTCCTGAATAATATTGGCTTCCAAAGTTTCAAAGTGAAGTTTTTTCATTACAATATTTAAAGAAACTGCCCCAAGGTCTGACCCATCTAATGGAATTTTTGCCGACTGTGCCGGTATGGAGGCAGACAAATCAATATTAAGTTTAGTCAATGCCGAATCTTTTCCCGCCGGGTTCGAAAATGTATAACCGTCTAAATCAAATATTTTATCGATTGGAGACCCCTTTTTTAACACCGTATCAATTTTAATGGAATCTTTCCCCACCGGCGGAACAAAATTTTGAAAATTCATCATAAAATCGAGATTAAAAGGGTAGGAACTGGAAACATCTGTAATGTTGATTTCATTCACCTCAAAACCACTATTCGTTTTCAACTTTCCTGAATATATTTCTATTTCCGTGGGAAATTCAATGGTAGGCAAACTGATGGGTAAATCTGATTTAGTTACCTGTACAATGGCAGAATCCAACCCAGAAATTCTAAGTTGAATCGCCACATTTACTTGAACACTATCCCCCGCATTGATGGTGACCGTTGCATCGGACGTGTTGGCGATTCCAAATCCGATATCCATCCGAATAGCACCGCCAAGACTATCCTGACTCAAAGATGTAATTTCCGGACCAAAACTATTATCTTTTGTTACAGAAGATTGAGTGTGATTCGCCAATGTTTTGGCCGGTGTCGAAATGTCAGTTTCCAGGGTAACTGTGGGATTGGTTACATTGGTCGGCAGCCCTTTATTGCTAATGGTTGTATTAAAATCACTCACACTCGCCCCTGCGTCGGCTTGAATCACCATCCCATCTACCGATGCAACAAAACTGGGTAACTGGCTCGCTGGAATAGTTGGAAGCGTGAGTGTAATTTGAATCGTTTGATTTACTGCAGATGCAATTGTATTCCAAACAGATCCTGTTACAGTCTGATTGCTGGACGGGGGTACCGTAAATACAACACCTGAGCTATTGGTTAATTGTCCTCCAGGTGCGATAGGAATCGCCAAATTGATTGTGGTATCCAGAGAAAATGTTAAAGTTGGGGCAGAAGCAGGTGTCTGTGAATATTGGATATTTTGATTGAGTTCAATTTCCAGGATATCTGTTCCAATGGATGTATCAGGCAATTCACCCTCGAACATCAATTGCATTCCTATAGAATCAGGGGTAGAAAATATTTGTTTATCATCCACCATCCCTTCCAAAGAATACTTTTGTTGAACCAATGGAAATGTTAAATCAAAAAACCAAGTTGGCATTTCAAAAGCCAGTGGATTTTGAAAATCACAACTCAATGTAAAGAAAGAAAGGGCTCCAATAAGATATTTGGATACCCGTTTTTTAGTAGTTGGTTTAGAATTCCTCGGATTTTTCATTCTAAATGTGTCATCTGCCAGATGATTCACCTTAGAAATTGACCTTAAATGACCCCCTTTTTCTACAAAAAAAAAGAGCACCGAAAATCGGTGCTCTTTTACATTATTTATCGGGTCCTGAATTCTTAAAGGGTTTCTTAATTAATATCGATATTGCTCTGGTTTAAATGGTCCTTTGACCGTTACACCGATATATTCAGCCTGATCTTCTCTTAATTCAGTCAATTCTACACCGAGTTTATCCAGATGAAGGGCGGCAACTTTTTCATCCAAATGTTTAGGCAACACATAAACGTCGTTTGAATACTGATCATTATTCGTCCACAATTCGATTTGAGCCAATGTCTGGTTCGAGAAGGAATTACTCATGACAAATGATGGATGTCCCGTGGCACATCCCAAATTCACCAATCTGCCCTCAGCCAATATAATCAAATCCTTCCCGTCAATTGTGTACATATCCACTTGGGGTTTGATGGTGTTTTTTGTAGAACCATGATTTTCGTTCAACCATGCCATATCAATTTCATTATCAAAATGGCCAATATTGCAGACGATTGTTTTATCCTTCATAGCTTCAAAATGACGACCTTCAATAATATCTTTGTTCCCGGTGGCTGTCACGATAATATCCGCTTCCGGAATGGCGGTTTCCATTCGTTTCACTGGGAATCCATCCATGGCTGCTTGCAATGCACAAATGGGGTCAATTTCAGTAATAATCACCCGGGCACCTGCGCCACGAAGAGAGGCTGCAGAGCCTTTTCCAACATCACCATACCCTGCAACAATAGCGACTTTACCCGCTAACATGATATCTGTTGATCGTCTGATAGCATCCACCAATGATTCTTTACAACCGTATTTATTATCAAATTTTGATTTAGTTACTGAATCATTCACATTAATGGCCGGCATGGTTAATGTGCCGTTTTTGACCCGGTCATACAATCGATGTACACCGGTAGTTGTTTCTTCTGATAACCCCTTTATGCCCCCAACAAGTTCCGGAAATTCATCCAAAACCATATTGGTTAAATCGCCCCCATCATCTAGGATTAAATTCAATGATTCACCACTGTCAAATGCAAATAATGTTTGTTCTATACACCAATTAAATTCTTCTTCATTCATACCTTTCCATGCATAAACGGGTACGCCTGTAGCTGCAATCGCCGCAGCCGCATGATCTTGCGTTGAAAATATATTACAGGATGACCAGGTCACTTCTGCACCCAGTTCTGTCAATGTTTCAATGAGTACTGCGGTTTGTACTGTCATATGCAGGCAGCCAGCAATCCGGGCACCTTTCAGGAGCTTTGAGGGTCCGTACTCTTTCCGGATGGCCATTAAGCCGGGCATTTCAGCCTCTGCCAATATGATTTCTTTCCTTCCCCATTCTGCCAGAGAAATATCTTTAACCTTATAGGGTAATTTTTCTGATTGAGTCATTTCTGCTAAAGTCATGTTTAATTCCTTTTTTCTACTGCTGTTTTCAATGCATCCACCATATCTGTCTTTTCCCAGGTGAACAGATCATCTTCTCTTCCAAAATGTCCATTTGCTGCGGTTGCGCGATATCGAGGATGTTTTAATTTTAAGTGACGAATAATTCCACCGGGCTTTAGGGGAAATATAGATTGGGCAACCTCCGTCAATGCTTCGTCTGTCAAAGATCCAGTTCCAAATGATTTTACATAAAATGATGTAGGTTCTGCCACGCCGATGCTGTAGGAAAATTGCACTTCACATTTATCTGCCAATCCTGCTGCTACAATATTCTTGGCAATATACCTTGCCATATATGCGGCTGATCGATCCACTTTAGAAGGGTCTTTTCCAGAGAAAGCACCCCCACCGTGCGGTGCATAACCTCCATAGGTATCTACAATAATTTTTCGTCCGGTTAATCCTGTGTCCGCTTCAGGTCCTCCAAACACAAATCGACCAGTTCCATTCACAATAAATGATTCATCGTAGGGCAATCCGCATTTATCTAAGACCGGTTTAATCACCTTTTCAATCATTTCGCTTTCAACAAAATCATGTTCAGCCGTTTCGGTACTGAATTGATCTAACATATCGTTGTGCTGCGTGGCCACAACTACATTTGTAACCGATACAGGTTTTCCATCTTTATAAGCCACGGAAACTTGAGATTTACTATCCGGTCTCAGCCATGGAATGGTGCCATCTTTGCGTAATGCAGACATACGTTCTACTAAACGATGGGATAGATGAATGGGTAGAGGCATCAATTCTTTCGTTTCATTGCATGCGAATCCAAACATAAGGCCCTGATCACCTGCTCCTTGTTCTTCATGGAGGCCAGATCCTTCATCCACACCCTGGGCAATTTCCGGACTTTGTTTATCTAACATGGACATAACCTTAACCGTTTCATTGTCCATACCATAGGCTTTATCTGTATAACCGATTTCACCCAATGTATCTTTCACTATACGTTCAACATCCACAAATCCTTTGGATGTGACTTCTCCAGATACGACCACAGTTCCTGTGGTGGCTAATGTTTCACAGGCAACCCGAGAATTGGGATCCTGGGATAAAAGATTATCTAAAATAGCATCAGAAATTGCATCACAGACTTTATCGGGATGCCCTTCGGATACGGATTCAGACGTAAAAATAAATTTGCTCATTTATGTTCCTAATTAATATTGATTTTGCAAACGTATAAATTACACGCTTTGGCAAATAGACTCCAAACGATTGGAGATATAACTTAAAGAACTCTTAACGGTGTTTTTTCCATTGATCAACGATTTTCACAATCTGAGTTGAGATTTTTTCGATACAACCGTCGATTGATTTAAATCCATTAGGATCCGATGATTTTGCGTGCAAATTATGTTGGGGGATATGAAGATTTATTTCAGTGATAAACATACTATTTTCGTGAAGCATCACTATCTCACATTGATTGATTCGATCAAAATGTTTTTCGAACCGTGCAGCCCCTTCTTCAGCATAATCTTTTAAATCATCCGGTGCATGAAAATGGCGTGCGGTAAAATTAATATTCATTCTTTATCCTTTTATCTATTAATCTAATGTTGGACCTGCATTCAGGATTTCAGAATCTCCTAAATCATATTGTTCAAAATTTTTCTGGAATTTTTGTACCAGTTCAATGGCAATTCTATGGTATTCATTTTGATCCTTCCATGCTTTCGCAGGCATAAGTATATCCGGGTTAATTTCGCCTAAACTCTGAGGAACCATAATGCCAAAATATGGATCAGCTTCAAAGGTGGTATTATCAATACTCCCGTCTAAAGTGGCATGGATTATCTTCCGAGTAACAGGCAGAGAAATACGCTTAGCACCAGATTGGGCGCTGGCACCCACCCAACCGGTGTTCACCAAATAGGCTGGTACATGATGCTGATTCATTTTTAGCTTGAGCAATTCTGCATACTTCAGTGGATGCAAGGTTAAAAATGGCCCGCCAAAACATGGAGAAAAGGTGGCCACCGGTTCCGTAATTCCCCGTTCTGTCCCCGCCACTTTAGCCGTATAACCGCTAATAAAATGATACATGGCTTGTTCTGGTGTTAATTTTGAAACGGGAGGCAGAATACCATATGCATCACAGGTGAGAAAAATAATTGTTTTTGGGTGCCCCGACATGGACGGTTTACCCTGCCCATAAACAGAATTGTCAATATAATTCAATGGATATGAAACGCGTGTATTTTCCGTCTTGGAGCCATCAGAAAAATCTATTTCTCTTGTTTGTTCATCAAATACAACGTTTTCGAGCAATGCACCATGTCGAATCGCATGGTAAATATCCGGTTCATGTTCCGGATTCAAATCAATCACTTTTGCATAACACCCACCCTCAAAATTAAATATCCCATCATCAGACCAGCCATGTTCGTCGTCTCCGATTAAAGGTCTATCCGGATCCGTGCTTAAGGTGGTCTTTCCTGTACCGGAAAGTCCAAAAAATATGGCGGCATTTTCACCATTTTTATCCAAGTTGGCCGAACAGTGCATGGCCAATACACCCTTGAGCGGTAACATATAATTCATGACAGAAAAAATGCCTTTTTTCATTTCGCCGCCGTATTCAGTACCCCCAATAATGGCAATCCGTTTGGCCATATGAAAAATGATAAATGTTTTAGAATTCATCCCATATTCTTCAAATTTCTGATTATACACATCCGACGCATTGATGATCGTAAAATCCGGTGAAAAACCATCTAATTCACCTTTTTCCGGGCGAATAAACATATTATGGGCAAAATGGGCTTGCCATGCTTTCTTGGCAATAATTCTTACATTAAGTCGATAGGCCGGATCTGCTCCCGCAAATCCATCAAAAACATAGGTATTAGAATCATCTGCATGATTGTAATAATTCACAACCTGTTCATATAAATCATCAAAAATGAACTCATCTATTTTTACATTGACCGGTCCCCACCATAAATTTTGATTGGAAGAATCTTCATCTACAAAATACTTATCCTTTGGGGAACGTCCTGTATATCGCCCTGTATCCACCATGACGGCCCCATTCATACCTAATTTACCTTCTTTATGTAAAATGATATCTTCTACAATACCTTCTACCGGCAAATTTCTGATGATACGGTCAACTTCTGTTAACCCAATGCGGTCTAATGCTAATTCTTTTCCTGTCGTGGTCATGTTTCCCCCTATTCAGTCACCATGTGGATGGGCCTGTTTATAAATTTTTTTCATTTTTTCAGGTTTAATGTGGGTATATACCTGAGTTGAAGATAGACTATTATGTCCCAATAAATCTTTGACTGCACGTATATCAGCGCCGCGATCCATCAAATGAGTTGCAAAGGAATGTCTCAAAATATGAGGTCCTAACCTTTCCCCTTCTGCCACGAGTTTAATATAATCGCGAATTCTTCTTTGGATGGTACTCTTGGGAATGCGCTTTTCTTTGGCATTTACAAATAATGGTGTATGGGTTGGAGCAGAATTGAACGATAATGCACGATTTTTCAGGTAATTTTCTACCCAAAATTTCGCTCTGTTTCCAAAGGGAATCAACCGTTCTTTATCCCCTTTCCCGTGGACCTTTACCAATTGATTTTGCGGATCAATTGAATCGATATCTAATGCAATCAGTTCGCTGAGCCGCATTCCGGTGCTGTAAAATAATTCTAATATAGCCCGATCCCGGATTCCTTTTGTTGTGGATACATCCGGACTTTCCATAAGTGCATCGATCACTTTTTCATCAATGAAATTGGGAAGCGTTTGGGAAATCTTTGGCGTCTTTACATGAATGGCAGGATTGTCATTAATTTGTTCTGACCGCATTAAATATTTAAATAACGATTTAATCGAAGCCAATCGGCGCGCCACAGTCTTGCTGGATGAGCCGTCATCAAACTCATTCCCTAAATAATTGCGGATTGTATGGCGATTAACCTCTTTAAAAATCGATATATCCTCTTTTTGAGACAAGAATATAATAAATCGATTTAAATCCGTTTGGTAAGCTTTAATGGTATGGTTCGAGAATCCCCTCTCTTTATCAAGATAAGATAAGAATTCCGATATTATTTTGTTCAGTTCATCCATTGATTCGGGGGAATGCCTCAATGATCTTTTCCAAATCTCCGGGAATGGGGGCATTGACTTCAACCTGTTTTTCTGTGGATGGATGTCGGAAAGAAATTCGCTTCGCATGAAGTGCATGGCGGCTGATTCCTTTAAGTAATTGTTTTAACACCTGGGTAATTTCTGGGACAAAACCTTTGGTCTTATTCAAACCGCCGCCATATTTCTCATCTCCAAATATTGGATGATTTATACTGGCAGAATGCACGCGTATTTGATGGGTTCTTCCAGTTTTTGGGAAAAAATTTACTTCACTCAAAATTGAGCCCGCGATTACAGTTTTGTAGTGAGTTAATGCTTGTCTTCCGGACTCATCAATTTGGTAAGATGTGGGGTCAGAACGTTTTCGTTTTATCGAATCATCAATCAACCCTTCTATTTCCTTCCAACACCCCCATGTGATGCCCACATATTCTTTTTGAATAGTGCGTTGCTCAAACTGAGCCGCAAGATTTGCATGGGCTTTATTATTTTTTGCAACCAAAATAACGCCCGATGTATTCTGATCCAACCGATGGACAATACCAGGGCGAAGGCTGCCATTCACGTCTGATAATTGATTAAAATGATAGGCGAGTGCATTCACTAATGTACCGCTTTTTTGCCCCACACCTGGGTGAACCACCAATCCAGCCGATTTGTTAATGGCAATGATTGCATCATCTTCAAATAGAATTTCCAATGGAATTTTTTCCGGCTCAATTCGATTCATTTCCGGCTCCAATTTAGGAAGGGTGTAGTGAATGGTTTCGGAACCATCCAATTTATACCCGACCTTGAAGTGGACTCCGTTTACCAAAACCAGGCCGTCATTAATCATTTTTTGGATTTGAGTCCGACTGAAATCGGAAAGATGTGACGACAAAAATTTATCCAGGCGGGAATTCTTTCCACCCTTGGCCGAAAGGGTTTCCTGAGTCAATTGGTTTGGGCTATCCTTTTTCGTTCCAAAATAAGTGAATCAACCAAAACAAATCCCATACCCACCGTCACACAGGAATCGGCAATATTAAAAACATACCAATGATAGTTTCCAACCATAAAATCAAGAAAATCTACTACTTCTCCCATAAAAACACGATCAATCAAATTGCCAATAGCACCGGCCAGAATCAATGCAATCCCGGTTCGAATGATAAGGCCATGATCTTGAATTGTCCATAGATACCAAAACAGGAAACCAGTAAACACAATGGATATACCCGTGAAAACATAAATACCAAAGGGGAAGTTGATACCAAATGCCATACCATCATTCGTCACGTAGGTAATATGAAAAAAATCACTAATGACCGGGATGGATTCATACAAAGACATGGTATTCCGAACCATGGCCTTTGTAATTTGGTCTGCGAATACCAGAACGGCACTCACAAACAATATTCTCATTTTAAGCCAAGCTTTTCGGTTTCTTTGCAGCCAACACATTTTGTGGCATTCGGAACTTCGAGCATCCGTTCTTCTACAATAAGTTCTTCACATATTTTACAAATACCAAACGTACCATCTTTGATCCGTTCTAATGCAATTTCGAGTTTACCAAAATAGTCACTGCCGCGATTCATGAGCATAAAGTTTTTTTCCTGTTCATGTGAATCGGTCCCCGCATCCGCCATATGAAGACTATAAATTGAATCCGGTGTAAGTCCACCCTGCTTATTAGAAGCTGTGCCCACGCCTTCTTTAATTGTTTCCACTTCATCATGGACATACCCCATTTTCTCTTCAATAAGTTTTTGAAACTTTTTTAATTGTGTTTTAGAATACTTTTTTGCCACTTCATGTTTCCTTTCAAGTCTTTACACGTTGTAAACCGAATTTTACTTTTTGATCACCAATCTGAAATGGTTCACTAAATTCACCAGGTTGATAATCTTCGATAAGTTCAACAGCTAATACTTCATTTTTGAAAAATGCTTCGAATGATCTTATGGCTTCACCGACTATACCATTGAGCATTCCATAAATAATGATACGATCTTCGACCGCGAAATTAGCATTTTTTCGCATAGTTTGCACCTGTCTTATTACATCCCTTACGATGCCTTCCTGAATTAATTCTTCCGTCAATTTTATGGTGAGCCCAACCGTTACATAATCGTCACCGGAGGAGGTATATCCCTCAGCAGATTCGGTTTCAATCAACAAGTCGTCCCGGGTTAAAATGATTAATTCCCCATTTAAGTCAAAGGTGTAACTTTTTTTCACTCGAATATCAACCAAAATCTGATCTCCATCGGCATCGTTTAAATACTTCCGAATTTCAGGAAGTATTTTGCCAAACTTTTGTCCCAAAAGGGGCAGGTTTGGTTTAACGATATAACGAATCAAATCAGACTCAGAATCAGCCCGATGAAGCGATTTCACATTCAACTCATCCAATACTACATTTTGCTGGTTAAAAATAAAATCAGCTGCATGATTATCTTTTACGTTGAAGGATAATTTAGCCAGGGGTTGGCGAATTTTTAAATTCGCTTTATTCCTAGCGGATCGGCCAAGTTCTACGACGCGGCGAAGGGCATCAACTTTATCCATGAGGTCTGAATCAATTTTATTTTCATCTGCTATGGGGTAATCACATAGGTGGACACTTTCCGGTCCATCTTTATCCATGTTTCTGACCAAATTCTGATAAATATTTTCTGTGACAAATGGCAATATGGGTGCCAATATTTTAATCACATTGGTTAACACTTCATACAACACCGCATATGCAGCCTGCTTATCACTATCATCTTCACTTTTCCAAAATCGACGACGACTGCGGCGGATATACCAATTGGATAATTCATCTAAAAATAGATCAAACTTTTTCATAAGCAAATCAGAACGGAACTGATCTAAAGATTCGCGAGAATCTTTAATGAATAAATGCAATTTGGATAAAATCCATTCATCCATAATATTCAAATCTGCATCATCAATACTCGCTTGACTTGGGTCAAAACCATCCACAGCAGCGTATGTGGCAAAAAAGGAATAAGAGTTCCAAAATTGAATCAATTTTTTACGAATATCATCCCCATGGTGATATCCAAATAATAAATTATTTTCAGGATTCTGACCCGCATACATCCACCGCATCACATCCACACCCATTTCTTCCGCCGCATCATCAAACCAGATTGCATTCCCCCAGGATTTATGCATATCTCGACCATCTTCTGCTTTCACCAGTGCATGACCCAGCAACGTTTTGAATGGGGCTCTTTCTTCCAGCAACGCGGACATGGCCAGGAGTGAATAAAACCAGTTCCTAAATTGTCCAGGAAAGGACTCTGTAACAAAATCACCGGGAAACCATTCATTCCAATATTCTTTATCGTTGTTGTAGCCCAGAGTTGAAAACGGCACAATTCCCGCATCCAACCATGGATTCCCCACATCTTTTATTCGCGAACCAATCAACCCGCTTTCAGGATGTTTTATCTTTACTTTATCAATCCAGGGACGGTGGGGACTGTTGCCATCAAATTCATCCCATCCTTCAACGGCCAATTCCTTTAATTCTGCTTTGGATCCTACCACATAATAGGAGTCATCTTCGAACGTCCAAATGGGTAAAGCCAATCCCCAGAACCGTTTTTTGGAAATCATCCAATCGCCCATATTATCCAGCCATTCGTGTTCTCGTTCGCCGCCCCATTCCGGAATCCAATTAATTTCATCCACTACTTTTTTAATTTTATGGCGCCAATCCATATTGATATACCATTCATCCACCAATCGAAAAACCAATTCGTCGCCAGAACGCCAGCAATGGGGATAAACGTGGGGATAATCCTCCACGTAAACTAAAAATTCTCTTTCTTTTAAATCATCTATTATGGCCTGTGTTGTTTCCTTATCAGTTGCCGTTTTGCCTGTTAGCCACCCAAACTTATCCATGAATTTTGATTCTGAATCCAAAGGTGCAATATTAACCAATCCTAATTTTTTTCCGATTTTGTTATCAATATCACCGCAGCCCGGTGCCATATGTACGATACCGGTTCCCTCTCCGGCCACAACAATATCGCTCCCCATATTATCCTTCCCTGGATCCACCACTTGATGCTGAGATTTTCCGGAGCAACCATCTTCTTTTAATAATTCATTTACGATGGGAAAACCACCAGGATCGGACTGTGCTTCAAACGCATCATAGGGCCCATCATAAGTCCACCCAACCATATCCGATCCTTTAATGGTTCCAAGGATTTCGTAACCGCCCCGTTCTTTAAATATTTGGTCAATTGTTTTGAGTTTTGGAACGCCTTTAACCCACTGTTTTTTTTCTTTGAATTGTTTATCCAATCGTAAGAATTCAAGGTTTTCCTGAGCAAAATAATAAATGGATTCATCAGCCGCTTTTAGCTTTACATAGTCCAGATTGCCATTAACCCCTGCCACCACATTGGATGTCAACGTCCAGGGAGTTGTGGTCCAGATTAATAAATATTCATTCTTTTTATCGCGAAGAGGGAATCGGACAAAAACAGATTTATGGGCTACCAATTTCCGCCCTTCTATAATCTCCATTTGGGAGTATGAGGTCCCGGACCGCCCGGACCAAGGAACCACATCGGATCCACGATAAATTTTATCTTCTTCAAATAGTTTTTTTAAGAAGCCCCAGATGGTATAATTATTCTCATCGGACATGGTGTAATAAGAATTGTCCCAATCCATCCAGTATCCCAGTCGTTTAGACTGTTCCGTTTGGACATCCGAATATTTACGGACCCGCTCTTTGCATAAATTGACAAATTTTTCGATACCATATTCTTCCACTTCTCGTTTGGATTTAAAGCCCAGTTCTTTTTCTACTTCCACTTCGACCCAAAGTCCTTGGCAATCAAATCCATTCTGATACCGCAATTCATGACCATCCATGGCCTTATATCGGTTATAGACATCTTTGAGCGTTCGACCCCAGGCATGGTGGACACCCATGGGATTATTCGCCGTAATGGGCCCGTCGATAAATGACCATTTGGGCTTGCCCGCATTGGTATCCCGCCGTTTCTGGAAGATATTATTTTCTTTCCAGAAATCGAGTATTTGGTGCTCGATTGCAATAAAGTCAGCTTGTGGATTGACGCGTTGTATCATGATTCAGTTTTATACCCAATTTCAGGGGTGCGAAAATTAATCTTTTCATCGTCTGCAAGCAAAGGAGAATAGATAATAAAATGATTCCTATCATTCTGAGTGATGACGATTTATTGAATGAGCGAAAAATGCACAAACAATTGGCTTTTAGTGTACGTCTGCTTGAGATCCTTCGCCTAAGACTCAGGATGACAGGAGTGGTTGGTTCGGGTGGATAAATTAGAAAATACAAAACATAAAATCGATATTGTCATACTGAAAGAGCGACGCGAATGAAGTATCTCAAACAAATGCTTAAAGGTTAGCGTCTGCATGAGATCCTTCACTTAAGACTCAGGATGACAAAAGCGGTGGGTTTGTATAAAAATCAAAGATCTACGTAGATTCAACAGTGGAAAAACTATATTATGTCTATATAATGGCCAGCGAATCCAGAGTTATTTATACAGGAATGTCCAATGATCTTTATCACCGTGTTTATCAACATAAAATGAAACTTTTTGAAGGATTTTCAAAAAGATACAACACTTATAAACTTGTTTGGTACGATGAAACCGACGATGTGACGGCTGCAATTGAATTGGAAAAAAGAATCAAAGGTTGGCTTCGGGAAAAGAAAGTCGCGTTAATTGAAGAGGAAAATTCTAAGTGGGATGATTTGGCTGAAGAATGGTTTAAAGAATAGGGAGTGTCAAGTTAACTGGGTCTGTTAAGAACAATTCCAGAGGTATTTCCTCCA
>JACKQG010000707.1_pt1 | contig 47552 bp, 43 predicted proteins | sample 8237621 | NCBI WGS metagenome assembly JACKQG01 (sample SAMN15677084, study PRJNA649215) | marine metagenome | biome: marine; feature: Black Sea; material: saline water; isolation source: suspended particulate matter (SPM) from the Black Sea western gyre | collected 2013-06-09/2013-06-10 | depth... | reverse complement strand
TTACTAATAAGGCTGTTTTTGTTTAGATATAAATCGTTTTCCGAAATGAACATATCATCACAAATGGCTATTTGTCGGGTCTTCACATAAACTAAAATCTTCGTGTGAAAGCAAATCATGTCTATAAACTTATTGCCGCATTAGTAAAGGGAATATTAGCGAAGAGCACGTTGCGGAAAAACCGCACGGCGGGTTCTGTGAGGGATGTCATTTCCTCACAAATAAAGTGTAAACATTTTAGGAGGAAATAGATGTCCACTCGACAAAATTATTTACTAATATTTGCTTCTTTATTTTTCTTATCGACTTCAACCGGGTGCAGCGGGCTGCCCAGAACAACTACTTTTTCCTTAAAGGAAGATCTTGGCTATCAGCTAAGAGCTGTTAATCTGATTCTTGATAAATCTCCGGAACTTGAAACAGTAACGCCAGAAGTTATTAAAAGGATTGAAGCTCTTTTCAAAAAAGGACTGGCGGAAAATAATATTATTCTTCAGGTTGAATCGATTACGTCGCTGAAGGTTAATTTAAAACAATACGATGACGGAGATGTTGCCAAAAGAGAATTAACCGGCTTCCTTTTAGGTATTTCTATCGGCGAATTGGCAAAAATTGAAGCTGAAGTCACAGTTATTTCCGGAGAAGAAGGAAAAATAATCAAAAAGGCAACCGTTCTTGTGACATCAAGCCGGAGCGGTTTTAACTTCCTTTATGGCTACGGCGGAGCTGAAAAGTTGGAAAAACCTTTTACTGAAGAAGTAATAAATATCTTGGAAAAGCCATAGTAGAATGTACAGCGGGACGCCCATGATTTTATGCGTTTCATATTATGTTAAATTGTGACATGTGATTATTTATGCCGAGAAAAGCAAGAATTGATGCTGCTATTGCGGTTCACACCCCTAATTTTCCTGACCATAGCGTTTCAAGGAAGACTTGCCATGGCAAAACCTCGATGGAGGAATCAAGTTTTCTTGACTGTTTTTCCAGGGAAACGATAACCGCCCGCTTAACTGTATGCTCTTCAAGCAGCGCCCGTAAACCTCTGGTATGTGTGCTGTGTACTCTACGTGATCCCTTAACTTCAATTGCCACATTCATGTCGCCAAGGATGAAATCCACCTCAAACCCTGTGCTGGTCCTCCAGTATCGAATATCAAGCTCTGGATTTCTGTAAGCTTGATATGCCTTGAGTTCCATAAGAATATAATGTTCGAATGAATTACCAAATTCAGGCGTACCGATTTTTGGTGATCGGCGAGCCAGATAATTGGCTACACCCACATCAAAGAGATAAAATTTTTCAGTTTCTATGAGACGCCGGTTCTTTACCTTCCGCCACGGCTGGATTCTAAAACCAAGCAATGTATCCTCTAATATCTGGAAGTAGTTTCTTACGACTTTGGCGCTGACACCGGTTTCTCTTCCTACATTGGTATAATTTAGTAATTCACCGGAAGTCAGTGCGGCAACACGGAGAAATTCGGCAAATGCGGGGATATTTTGTATGACAGCCTCGGCTGCGATTTCTTCCTTTAGATAGTCGGCCACATAGGCTCTGAGATCCTGAACAGGATCAGATGAAAGAAAATGGGGTGGCAAAAGTCCGGAAACCATAATCAGTTCAAGGTCAAAACCTTCCGTCTCTGCATACGTGAGCGGAGCCATGGTATATCGCCAGGCCCGGCCACCAAGCAGATTCGCATGACGCCGCCGCAATTTGCGAGCGCTTGATCCGGTCATTAAAAAAGAGACATCGGTATTTTCGATTAACCAGTGAATTTCATTAAGCAGGTCGGGAACCATCTGGATTTCATCGATAACAACAGGTCCACGATGCTCCTGATAACGCTCGCGAAGTAATGACGGGCGGGAGGCGTAATCCGCAAACACGTCGGTTTTCAGCAAATCAATTATGACTGAGTCGGCAAAATGTCTATTAATCCAATAAGTCTTGCCGGTTTTGCGAGGGCCCCAAAGAAAAGCGGAACGCTTAGCCGGCAAATTCAAGTCTAATATCCTGTCCTTAATCCTTTTCATAGGGAGGGAGTATTATCTAAATAATCTGTCCTGTCAAGTAAAATTATTCTTAACATGCTGCAATCCGCCTCAGGCGGACTATGCTTGGGCGCTTATTCCCAATCATTTCCATCTTTTTCTTCGAACACAGCGCCTATAGCTACCGTGATGCGCCGGCTGCTCACCGGTTATGGTGTGAGATTTAACCGCCGGCATCGCTCGGATACTGACACCAGGCCCCTGATATCTGATTACAGCACTTTTAACATCAGCGGAATAGCAACAAAGGTGCCTATTGCGCTGCCTAAATTTGTTAATACCACTATCAGAAGGATTTTAGTTACCTTGTTTTGCCGGAAACCCCTTATGGAAAGAATGTCTTCTGATAAGTTTTCAAAATCTTTTACCTTTGGTTTTCTTGAAAAAGCCTCAACCAGCCCTGAAACCCATCCCGCGGCTATCATTGGATTTAAGGATGTTAAAGGGGCTGCCAGAATCGAAGATAAAATCGTCAATGGATGGGCAAAAGCGATTAGCGCTCCAAGTCCTGCCAGCAGTCCGTTTGCCATTATCCACCAGGTTATCATCTGAGCGCCTGCCGTAGTGCCGCCGTAGGAAAAACCGAGAATAAAGAGAGTTAGTATAGATAAAGGCAAAATCCATTTAAAAATGCGCATGAACATGCTACTTGGGGGAATCTTTTCAAGAGAGTTAATATCTGTATTTACTTCCCAGTATTTTTTTATGCCAGGCACATGACCTGCGCCGACAACCGCCACTATTCTTTTGCCCGGCGCTGTTCTGATCTTATGAGCAAGATATCTGTCTCTTTCATCAATCAGGATATCTCTTAAAGCAGGAAGCGATTTTTTAACATCTGCGAGAAGAGTTTCCAGCATGTCTTCCTGTTTCATTTTTTCAATATCTTTTTCGGAAATTTCATCAATTTCTCCTGCAGATGAAATAAGTTGAAACAGTATTTTCAGCTTGTCCCACAGAGACATAACGCGCCAGGTTCTTGACAGTGTAATGCGGATATCTCTGTCCGCAAGATGTACTTGTGCTCCGACCTTTTCCGCTGTTTCAATGGCAGATATCATTTCCGCCCCTGGTTTAACATCGAGTTTTTCAGCTATCCTTTTTTGAAATGATGCCAGAAGCAGGTTGGAAAGAAGGAGAAAAGCTTTTTTCTCCTTAATAACCTTGATAATATCCATATTCTGCCATCTGTTCTTTTGCCGTATAGACTGGTATCTTGACTGGCAAAGTTCGATGCAGACCGTATCAGGTTTTTCTTCTTCGATGACAGAGGCTACAAGCTTTGCGCTCTCTTTAGATACATGCGCTGTGCCTAAAAGTATGACCTCTTTGTCTTCAAAGGAAAGTAGATGTATATCGCTGTTACTTACATGGGTTTTCAAAAGCTTTTTCCTCAAGCCAGTTTTTTACAAAATGTTTTGTAATGCTGATATCCAGACCCGCCTTTTTCGCAGCCTTTACAAGCCGGTCCATGACTTCAGATACTTTCTTTCTGTTTTCGATAAGAGCGTAAATCTTTATACTCCGCTTAAAATAATTTACCGCTGGTTCGTATTTGCCCTGGCTGAAATGGATATCTCCAATAGCGCTGAGATCGTCGGCAATGCCTTTGTGAAATCCTGATAAACGGTCAGTATCCAGCGCTGCCTTAAAGAAATAAACAGCTTTTTCATAGCGCCCGGTTTCACGCATCAGGGTGCCCAGAGCAAAATTTACTGTCGCGTATTCTGAATGATCAGCTGGATCAGTATTGGCGAGGGCTGAGTTCAATATCTTCTCCGCGCGGCTGTATTCCTTTTGCCTGATAAAGAGGATGCCCCACTTGTTTAATAAGTGATTGGTCGAAATAGAATTTTTTTGCGCAATATCTTCAGCCGATTTTAATACACCAGCAGCCTCTTCGAGCCTGTCGCTATCTATCAGCACAGCGGCTTTATTCGAGAGCGCCTGTATTAGCCCGGTGTAATTCCTGGTATCCTGATATATGCTGATGGATTCTTCAAAAAAGAGCAAGGAGCTGTCAATGTCTTCCATGATTCTGTAAATATTTCCGACATTGTTCATGCTCATTGCAACTCCGTCTAATTGGTCGGATGCGGCAAAAAGTTCATGCGCCCTGAAAAAGTATTCCAGGGAACGCTTATAACATCCTTTTTGATACCATGTATTTCCTTTCTTTATTTCTTTCATGCCTGAGATAATATGCTCGGGCTTCTTCTTGGCAGCATTTCCACCCGCACATCCAAATAAAAAAAGAACCGCAATCAAAATCACAAAAGTATTTAGTCGTTTCATAATAATCCTTCCGAAACAGGTAACCGTTCACGGTTGTCGGTTCACAGTTCACAGTTTTTTCAATGAACTATGCAACGATTGAAGCATTTTTTCCAAACTTCCCTCTACCTTCTGTTTTTTTCAACCGTGAACCGATAACTGTAAACCGTGAACAGTTACGATTTACCTTGTTATCCGTTTAAAACAAACCGCAAAAAAACCATCCGTATTATTTATATGCGGAAAAGTTTTTAAATATCGGTTTTTATTTACAAGAGAATATACATTTTTTGGCAGACCTTCAAGCTTATTATTTACAACAAACTCCGGATGGATATCCAAAAACCCTTTAACTACCTCTTCGTTTTCCTCCGGTTCCGTGCTGCATACAGCATAAACCAGAGTGCCTGACGGCTTGACAAGTTGCGCTAAATTATCCAGAAAGTTTATCTGTCTTGTCTTATAACTATTGAATTTATTATTTGGTATTGACCATTTTGCATCAGGGTTTCTCCTTAAAACGCCTAAGCCCGAACATGGCGCGTCTAAAAGAATACGATCAAATCCGGAAAGGCCCATATATGAGAATTGCCTGTCAAACGGGATAGTAAGATCGTAATTGCAGATCGTTACAATTGAGATCCCAAGCCTTTTCATTTCAGACTCAAGCTGTTGCAGTTTATTAGCCTGATTATCCATGGCCAACAGTCTGCCTGTATTTTTCATCATCTGTGCGATATGCCCTGTTTTTCCCCCAAGACCTGCGCATGCATCTAAAACAGTATCTCCCGGCCGGGGGTTTAATAGACAGGAAACAAGCTGCGCAGCCTCATCCTGCACCTGGAACCAGCCGTCTTTAAAGGCTTTTATTTCAGGGATTGATCTGTTTGGCTTGATAAAACGTATGCCGTCAGGAGAGTAGGTTGTATCTTCAATTTGCTGCACATCAGGTGCAAGACTTTCAGCCAGATCATCACGGGTTGTCCTGAGACTGTTTGTACGGACAGTAATTGGTGGAATTGTATTTATTGCATCACAGAGCGCTTCGGTCTCTTTTAGCCCGAATTGATTCAGCCATCGTTTTATCAGCCACTCCGGAAACGACTTTCTAATAGCAAGACTGCAGACAGGATTTTTATCAGGGTCAGGGAAAGGGATTTTTTTATATTCTCCGGCGGCTTTGCGCAAGAGAGCATTCACAAACCCGGCGGCAGGGGAAGATGCAAATGACTTTGCAATTTCAACCGATGTATTGACGGCTGCGGAAACAGGTATCCTGTTTAAATAAATAATTTGAAAAAGACCAAGCCGAAGAATATTCGTAACTGCGGGATCTATCTTATCGATGCGGATCTTCGAAAAATGACTAATTATCCAGTCAAGCCGGCCGCGCCATCTTAAAACCCCGTAAACCAGCGCATAAAACAAAGCCTGATCTCTTCTTGAAAGAGCCATCTCTTTGTCTTGAATATCTTCCAGTATTCTATCCAGAGTACGGCGTCCTTTATTTAGAGAATTCAAGACAAATAACGCTGTCCTGCGAGGATCATCTTTCGAGACCTTTGCAAAACGCCCCCTTTTGCCCAATTTCTGCGTCAGACTCAAATTTTAATCCTCGCAATATTCAATATATTCCTCCGGTTAAAATTTTCGCCTTCCTTGAACTTGAACAAAACTGAGCATTTTTCAAAAGTCTCGTTTCATATTAATTCAGGATAGTGCCGACAGGCAGTTTAAATCCGCGCAGAAAATCTTTAATCAAAAGGCGCTTTCCGGATTCCCCCTGTATCTCCAGGATGGACAGAGCCCCTTTTCCTGTGGCAATGCGCAGTTCATCAGGGAACCCTTTTAATACAGCGCCCGGGGTTTTATCAACGGGCATCATAATGGGTGTTGAACCGAATATTTTGAGACGTGTGTTCTTGCAAAAAGTAAATGCTCCCGGCCATGGCGTCATTCCGCGTATAAAAGCCTCAAGTTTATCCGCAGCCATTTCCCAGTTTATATGGCCGTCCTTTTTTTTAAGCATCGGCGCATACGTGGCAAGTGTGTGGTCTTGAGGAATGGGATTTATGTTATCGGCCTCTATAGCTTTTAGGGTTTTTATAAGAAGATCAGCGCCAAGATCGGCCAGACGGTTGTGAAGGGTGGCTGATGTGTCATCAGGAGAAATCTGAATTTTTGATGTAAAGAGGATATCCCCTGTATCTAGGCCTTCATCCATAAGCATGGTGGTAACTCCGGTCTCCTTTTCGCCGTTTATGATAGCCCACTGGATTGGCGCCGCACCCCGATATTTTGGAAGGAGTGAAGCATGTATATTTAATGCGCCGATTGTCGGCAGATCTAAAATCCTTTTTGGAAGAATATGGCCAAAGGCCGCCACAACAAGCATGTCCGGTTTTAATCTTATCACATGATTTGCAAACTCGTCTGTTTTGATCGATATAGGCTGAATTACATCATATCCCAGATGCACGGCTGTCTTTTTAACAGGAGGAGAAACAGGCTTGCGGCCTCTTCCCTTTGGCCGGTCAGGCTGGGTTACCACTAAAGCCACGTCATATTTATTGTTGTGAAGGGCAGTTAATGCAGGTACGGCAAAATCCGGCGTGCCCATAAATATGATTTTAATTTTTTTCTCTATCTCTGAATTTCTCACTTTTGCCTTAATAGCTTCTTGATACGTCTTTTATAAAGGCCTCTTTTTAAACTGCTTATCCGGTCTATAAATAAGATGCCGTTTAAATGATCAATTTCATGCTGCAAGACAACAGCAAGGTGCCCATGGGCCTCTATTTTCAATGGTTTCTCTTTCCTGTCAAACCCTTCAACCAGGATAGAAGCCGAGCGTTTTACATCAGCCCTGTAATCAGGAACGCTCAGACATCCTTCGTTTTCGGAAATAGTGGTTCCTTCACTGGAGATAATTTTTGGGTTGATAAGAACATGCAAGGATCGATTTTCATCCCTTGGCGAAATATCGTAAACGATAATGCTTTGGTCAAACCCTACCTGTATGGCAGCCAGTCCCACGCCAGGAGCTTCATATATGGTGGAAGACATGTCATCAATTATATTCTGGATTGCGCCGTCTATATTTTCTACGGGTTTTGCAGGCTGACTGAGAAATTTATCCGGATATGTTAATATGTTAAGTATTGTCATTGCAGCTGCTTGAGACCTTTTGTAATTGCCATACATTAACACCCATTATCATTGCAGATACCAAACCGACAATTATTACTGGGACTATTTGAATTACATGGTTTACAAGTGTAAAGCCGAGGGCTTCCTTTACCGAAATCCCGAAAAGAGACAGAGCAAACACTCCTCCTGCTTCCCAGAGCCCCCAGTAACCGGGTACGGACGGAAGAGCGATAAACAGACAGATAATTATCATGACCGCCGTGATCTCGAAATATGAAAGCCGTACACCTGGACAGCCAAGCGCCATTACATAATATGATAAAGCTGCAAGGCTCCATATAATAGTTGACAGCACAATGCAAATACCTACCTTTTTTGGATTCTTAATAAGAGCAAAACCCAAGGCAAAATTTTCTAAAAAACCTGTAAGAGGTGTGCAAATTCTTTCCTGCATCCGGTTTTTAAAATCACTGCTCATAAAAAAAAATACAGCCGGCAATGCCATGATCAATCTTTTTACAACCTTTCGGGTAACGGAAAAGTTGATTATTATTATTCCGGTAATTAAGGCTGCGCCCAGCTTAAACATCCCGGCGCCGATAGTTAGCAGTGTTTCTCTGTTTAGATGATACTTGCCAAAGGAAATATCAAGCGCCGGATCTATATGAACAAATGCAAACACAGTTATTGAAAGTAGTATCAGAAGAATTATGTCAAACAACCTTTCAGCGGCAACCGTTGCAAGACCTGTAGAAAATGGAATATTATCCTTTTTCTGCAGAATTGCCGGCCTTGCCAACTCGCCGATCCTGCCGGGAAGAATGCAGTTTAACATAAAGCCTATCATCATGGGATGAAATGCCTGCCAAAAGCTTACTCTGTGTGCCGCCCCGAGGATAAACTGCCATCTAATGGTTCTTATCACAAAACTAATTATGGCGATAAATACGGATGGTAATATCCAAAAGTAATTTATTGTTGTCAGATAAGTTGCAAGATCGGCAAACGGAACTTTTCTAAAGGACAGATAAAGGGCTGCTGCGGATAATAATATTCCCAGAGCCAGAGAGATGATTATATTTTTTTTTATACGCATAACCCCCGGGTTGTTAGGAAAGGATGTTGCGAGCTTTGTTGATGTCTTTTTTGATCTGATCTGATAATTCTGAAATATTTAAAAACTTTTTTTCATCTCTGAGCCGTTTTATAAAGTTTACGCGGATTTTCTGCCCGTATATATCATCATTAAAGTCGAGGATATGAGCCTCAACCGTAAAAATGCGGTCATCAAAAGTCGGGCTGTATCCGATATTGGCGACCCCTTTATATTTACTTCCCTTGCATTCAACGGTAACCGCATAGACACCGGTTTTAGGGCTGAGTTCATCATAAAGCTTTATATTGGCGGTAGGAAAGCCGAGGAGCCTGCCCCCTCTGTCTCGCCCGGTCATAACCGTGCCCCTTATCTGGTAATGCCTGCCTAAAAGTTTTTGGGATTCAGCAACTTTTCCTTCCGAGATCAGTTCGCGTATCCTGGTGCTGCTGATTTTACCTTCTGAATTGTTTGATGTCCGAATTCCCCTGACAACGATTACTTCAAAATCGATCTGTTTCCCATATGTTTTAAGTAAATTAAGGTTGCCTTCACGGTTTTTACCGAAAGTATAATCTTCTCCGACGATAATGGCTTTCATGCCGATACGCTTTACCAGGATTTCCTCTACAAATTCCTTTGCCGGTATTGAGGCGAATTCCAGTGTAAAGGGTATGCAAATAAGAATATCAATGCCTGCCTTTGCGATGAGTTCTGCTTTTTGTTCATACAGAGTGATAAGGGGTGGATGGTTGTTTTGTTTTAACACCCTGATGGGATGGGGCTCAAAGGTCATGACGATAGATGTGCCGTCAAGCTCTCCGGCCTTTTCAATCACCTTATGGAAAAGGGCTTGATGCCCTATATGCACACCATCGAAATTTCCGATGGTAATAACGGCGTTTTTGTATGGATGGTCAATCTTTTCAATATGTTCAATAATGTCCATTTTATATTATCCAATTATTTATGATGGACTCGTAAAAAGTTGTCACTCCGGTGAAAACCGGAGTCCATAGTAGTTGCAACTACCTGAAATTACTGGATAGCGCTAATGGTTAGCGCTGATGCTTCACTTCGTGTCACTACGTGTCCGGCTTTCGCCGGAATGACGGTTAAGGGGTATGTTCGACTTTTTGCGAATCCATCAATTTTATTTTTTACGCATTTTTTATAGATATATTATTCAAATGAACTTGACAATAATAAGAAAAAAAAATATTTATATTATTTCGTTAATTAAATCAATCCTTTAATTTTGTGCCGAAGTGGCGGAACTGGTAGACGCGCTAGGTTCAGGGTCTAGTGGGTGTATGCCTGTGGGAGTTCGAGTCTCCCCTTCGGCACCATATTTTTATTATGATATCCTGCCAAGAACAGCGCTGCTGCCGCATAATTCATTAATCCTGGCCTGAACAATACAATTTTTCAGATTATCTTTACCACTTACAAGAACAGGAACATAGTTTGAAGTTGTTCCTTTCAAATAGCCTGTAGCTCTGGATCGTGCGCCTTCTATTAAGAGTTCCACCTTTTCCCCGACTAATTTTTTGTAAAACTTCACTTTCTTATTAGTTCCAATTTTTCGCATCTTCAGGCACCTGTCCTTGATCACCTGTGGCGGCACTTTGTCCGGATAACTGTTTGCAGGCGTACCCTTGCGGCCGGAAAAAGGAAAAACATGCAGATAGGTTACGGGCAATTGTTCTATTAATGAATATGTATTTTCAAAGGCCTTCTCGGTTTCGCCGGGGAATCCTATTAAAACATCAACACCTATTGCAGCATCTGGAATCATTTCATGAATTTTAATTACCATGTCTCTGAAAAAAGACAGTGAATAATGCCTGTGCATTCTTTTTAAGATAAGATCATCTCCGCTCTGCAAAGGGGTATGAAAATGATGACAAAAAATATCGGATTCAGCCACTATTTTTATAATGTCGTCGTTAAGCTCATCGGGCTCTATTGAACTCAGGCGCACACGCTTAATAATTCTTGCCTCATGAATAGATTTCAGCAGGCCCGCAAGGCTGGTTTCAGGCAAAAGATCAATTCCGTAGCGGCCTAAGTGTATGCCTGACAGGACAACCTCATGGCAGCCTGATCTGGAAATCTGTTTTATATTCTCTAATACCATTTCCGGGCGCATGCTCCGGCTTCGTCCTCGCGCATAAGGGACGATGCAATATGTGCAGAAATTATCGCATCCATCCTGAATCTTTAGAAGCGGCCTTGTCCTGTTGCCGGAAGCGCCCATTACAAGCGTTGGCTGGAACTTATGTTCATGTTTAATATCATGCCGGATGGTTAACTGATAGAATTCGGGGGTTGGGGAATCCTGTTCTTTTCCGTCAATAATTATTTCAGGAATTTTATGCTTGTCAGCATGACCTATAATATAATGCACACCATTTATTTTTTTAATTTCATCAGGTTCTACCTGCGCGTAACAACCTGTAACAACTATGCATGCATTTGGGTTGGATCTAATTGCCTTGCGGACGGCCTGTCTTGACTGCATGGATGCTTTTTGGGTCACGGCGCATGTATTAATTATGCAAAGATCTGCATTTTCTTTGCTGCGCGCAGCGTTCCATCCATTCTCTGCCAAAGATTGAGCTATGGCTTCAGATTCGTACTGGTTTACTTTGCAGCCCAAAGTTGTGAAATTAAATATCGGCATAAATTACTCGCCCGATGTGATCCATCCTCCGCCAAGAACTTTATTGCCGTTATAAAATACTGCTCCCTGACCAGGAGTTATCGCGGATTGAGGGCTTTCAAACCTGACAATTGCCTTATTGCCGCTGTCCGGAAACAGGGTGGATAAAGCAGGTTTATGGCGGTATCTTAAACGTGTATAAACTTTAACAGAGGAGGTCGGTTCTTTATCTATCCAGTTTATGCCCGCCACCCTGCATTCCGATGTGATTAAACTGTCTTTAAATCCAACAACAAGCCGGTTTTGCTTTCTATCTATTCTAACAACATAATAAGGCTCAGAAGCGGGTAGGTCTATGCCGCGTCTCTGGCCTATGGTAAAAAGATGCAGCCCTTTGTGTTTTCCTATTATGTTGCCGTCAATATCTTCTATAAGACCTGGCTGCGGTATTAAACTTTTTTGCAGGGCAATGAAGTCCCCATAGGTTTTCCCCTTAATAAAGCATATGTCCTGGCTCTCCTGTTTTATAAAATGATCCAGTTCATGCTCCTTTGCCAGTTTTATTACTTCTGTCTTTGTCATCATGCCGAGCGGAAAACAGGCATGGGCAAGCTGTTCCTGTGACATAAAAGCAAGAAAATAAGACTGGTCTTTTTTCAGGTCAACCCCTTTTAAAAGGTGAAATCTGCCATGTTTATCTTTTGTTGTTTGAGCATAATGACCTGTGGCAAGGCAGGATGCGCCAAGCCGGCGGGCAAATTCAAGAACTGTTCCAAATTTTATTAACAGATTGCATACTATGCATGGATTGGGAGTCTGACCGGTCAGGTAGGATTGAATAAAATAATCTACAACCTTTTGCTTGAATTCTTTACGGCAGTCTAAGATCTCAATCTTTATATTCAGATTATCTGCGATATGAGAAATTATATTTACAGGTTCAGGTTCAGGTTCATATCCGGTGGTAAAGTGAATTCCAATGACTTTGCGGCCCTGCTTCTTTAACAGATAAGCGGCTACGAGAGAATCTATGCCACCGCTTATGGCGATTGCTGTTAATTGCTTCATGTAAAAAATGTGTTGGTTGTCGGGCGAACCTCCATCGCCCTTGTGAGACATGCAGGTATGCAAAGCTCACATACGCTGCATTTTTGCTGATCAAACAGGACTGACATTTCCGGCCGTTGAATGGAAAGAGCGCCGGTCGGACAAACAGCGGTGCATGCTCCGCAGTGGATACATTTTTTATTGTTGCGTTTCATATCCTGAGATGCATTCTTAACATTAACTCCCTGGGATCTGAGATATTTAACACCATCCTTGAAATTTTTTCTTGATCCGGACAGTTCAAGGACCATGACGCCCTCTTTTCTGGGCAATATCGTAGCATTAAGAATATTAAAGGTAAGGTTATACTCTTTTACAAGGTTGCATGCTACCGGCTGATGAACCACGGTTTTTGGAAAGCGAAGAATAAGTATTTTGGAATACACAATAAGCCTCCATATAATTTTTTATTTTTACTTTGCCGTTAATTCTAATTGATATTCATAGCAATAGCAACCCAATACCCCTTCCAATACACTTTACTGATTGCCAAGTCCATTCTGCCTCTCGCAGTCAGGGCATTGCCAGGTTATTCCATTGCATGACAGGCTCCATGCATTTTCATACATGCAATTCTGACATATACTGAAACCGCATTTGCATTGCCAGCAAAAAGGCGGGTTTTTGCCGCAACAGTGGCAGCCGTTTTCTTTTGCTTTGCGTCGTTTCTCCCTGTATGGAGATAGTTTACCTGCAGAGCCTGTCATGTTCCACCATTATACATCGATTCATTACAACATCAATACCGGCTTTTGCTAAAAGCTCCGCAGCCTCCTGATTCTCAACACCAAGTTGCATCCAGAAAAGCTTGGGCTTAACCCCACAACAGCAATAGTTCGGGCATTTATAAGTATATGCCTGATAATATTGTCATCATTAATTATCTTTCCTGGTTTCATTTAATATCTCCAAAGCCATCTTGTTGTTTTTCTGTAACATTTTAGCTTTTTGAAAATATAACCGCTTCAGCTATAATTAAATTTTTTACTGAAAAAACTCGTAGATAACGGCTCGTAATGAAAGAACCTGCCCAGGCAATTAATAAAGGTTTTTGTTTTTAAGGAAATTTTTTATCTTTAAATCAAATCGATTATGGTTCTTTCATAACGATCCATAATCTACTCAAACAGTTTTCAGTATAAAATTTAATCATACCTGCAGCTTGTTTAAAATCGATTTGTTTCAAAAGGCTAAATTGATACGTTTTTCTTTATTTTATTTCTATAGTTAGAAAAGCCGAGTTGGTGTCGTAAATAGTATGGCGCTGCTGCATCCGTCAATAAATTTATAAAATTACATCTGGTTGATATTGGGGGGCAGGGAGCATATAGTTCCAATACCTTGAAAAGATACCGGTTATAATGTATGATGGTATCGTAAAAAATCACGAATTTAACTGTAGATGGCTAAGTAAAAAGGTTCATATACAAGGCGTAGTAGTTTTTCAGGACCGAAGGCATACACATAGTATGTCGAGGGTCTGAAAAAATACTACAACACAGTAGATGGGACTTTTTACGACGCCATCAAGGATATTAGATTATGGAACGGATGGACTATTTTATCAGGCGGTTTATTCTTGTGATTCCAACATTTATTGGAATTACGATTTTGTGTTTTGGTCTTATCCAGTTTGTACCTGGCGGGCCTGTAGAACAGGTTATAATGCAAATGAAAGGTATAGGCGCCGGAGAATCGGGCAGGGGAGTCGAGGCCGGCGCATCTATTTCCGAGCAGCAGAGAAAAGCCATAGAGGCGCATTTTGGCTTTGATAAACCGTTTCACAAGCGATACTGGAAATGGCTTGTGACCGACAGGCTCGGCATGAAAATGGAATCATACAAATTCCCCAATAAAACCGCATGGCAGCTCATAAGCCAGCGATTTAAGGTTTCGCTTGTCTTTGGAATAACCGGTTTTGTTTTATCCTATCTTGTATGCATCCCGCTTGGCATAATAAAGGCTCTCAAACACAACAGGATGTTTGATCTTGGATCGAGTGTCATTGTTTTTGTCGGATATGCTGTTCCGGCCTTTGCATTTGGAATGGTTCTGAAGATGTTTTTTTGCGGAACCGTGGATGGCTTATGGGATTTTTTCCCTGTATCCGGGTTTTATTCTGATAACTTTGCCAGTATGACATTCTGGGAACAGACAAAGGATATCTTCAGGCATATGTTTCTTCCGGTTCTGTGTTACGTCATAGGAAACTTTGCTGTTTTAACCCTTTTGATGAAGAATTCTCTTCTTGAGCAGATAAGTAAAGACTATGTAAGAACAGTCCTTGCAAAAGGGGGAAGTTTTAACAGGGCTATTTGGGGACATGCTTTGCGCAATTCTTTAATACCCATAGCAACCGGATTAGGCTCTATTTTAACCGTTATGTTTGCCGGATCGGTGATTATCGAACAGGTTTTTGAAATACCAGGGATGGGCAGATTAAGCCTTGAGGCGATAGTGGGCCGTGATTATCCTGTTTTCATGGGCATCCTTTCACTTACCTCTGTTCTTGGCCTTGTTGGAAATATTCTTTCAGATTTTTTATATGTTCTTATAGATCCCCGAATAACATTTCAGAAAAGCTGATTTAAGGGAATTAACAATTGGTGGCAATGTTTAACAGGCTGTAACATTTTAGGTTTTTGTAAATAAATGCGTTTCAGGTATAATCAAATTTAAACCAGGAAAAACTCACGAATAAGAAATCCTAAAGAAAGAACCAGCCATAAATATAAAGAAATAGTGGTAGCTTAAACAAAGAGTTAGGCAAAAATAACATTTTGTGTCAGGTTCTTTCTTAACGATTTCTAATTCATTCAAACAATTTCCTGCTTTAAATCTGATCACACCTGAAACTCGATTTCAAATAGAATGCTAAATTACAAAATATTTAAAAACCCGATAACGAGAATGAGAATATTGCGTTTTAAGGAGATAAAGCGCGCTTATATTTCATTGGGGATATTGGTTATTCTTTATATGGTCAGTCTTTGTTCCGAACTTATATGCAACGATATCCCTTTGTATGTCAGGTTTAATGGAAAATCATATTTTCCGGCAGTTAAGTTTTATCCGGAAGACCTGTTTGCCGGAAATAATAAAAAAACAAGGCCGGATTACAAAAGCATAAATAACAGCGCAGCATTTAGAAAAGATGCCGGAAATTTTATGATCTTTCCCCTGGTTCCATTTAGTCCCTTTGAAAGCATTGATCCAAAATCGATTGCGGTTTCAGACAATGTTACACTTGTCTTTACCCAAATACCAAGGATTGGAACCGTTAACATTAGAAGGGATTATTCAATTGTTAGATCTGCTTCATTCGGCTTTTTTATCAACATGAAAGACAGGCAGACAAAAAGGGTTCTTCTTCCCGAATATTACAGCATCACGGAAAACATAAGGCAGGGGATTGAAAAGCGATTTGCAAACGAAAATGCGCCACGATTAATTTCTTCAAGAATAATGGGCAATAAAGGAATGGAAGTTGTAATTTCTCTGTCCACATACTTTTCGCGTAAAAGAGCGCCGGAAAGTGTCAGACTTACATTCAGAGAGGCCGAGGCGAAAGATCAAAGTCTAAAAAAAATAGTTTTTAACAAAAGTCTGAAACCTGTTCAAAACAAAATCAAACAAAATAGCATGAATATATGGAGCTCTCTTGCACCTCAAGATAGAAAAACCCTTCTAAGTATGGTGAGCCAGCGATTTTTGCATACGATTGATCCTTTTATTTTAAAGGTTAAAAACCGGCTTTACAGTATTAGCTTTGAAAAAGATGATATCCGCTTTCCATTTGCGCCGGTTAAGGAGCATTTGATGGGGATTGACGGGGCCGGCAGGGATGTTTTAGCCAGAATCCTTTATGGATTGAGAACTTCGCTTACTTTCGGCCTGCTGCTTGTTGCATGTTCAATGATCCTGGGGATTATTACAGGCGCTGTTCAGGGATATTATGGTGGGGCAATCGACATAACAGGCCAGCGTCTTATTGAAATCTGGAGCGCACTGCCGTTTCTTTATATTATGATTCTTATGGGATCGGTCTATGGACGGAGTTTTTCTTTACTTCTATTTTGTTACGGGCTTTTCAACTGGATAGGAATTTCCTATTATATCCGCGCTGAATTTCTCCGCCTGCGCAAAAAAGAATTTGTTGAGGCCGCCAAATGCATGGGAATATCATCATATAAGATAATATTTAAACATATTCTTCCCAATGCCATGGTTCCTGTAATAACTTTTTTCCCTTTTTCTCTTGTCGGAGCAATAGGAGCGCTTGCGGCGCTTGACTATTTAGGATTCGGGCTTCCCCCGCCTACTCCAAGCTGGGGAGAGCTTCTCTTCCAGGCCCAGCAATACAGATGGGCATGGTGGCTTATTCTCTATCCGTCTTTGGCATTATTTGTTGTTATGCTTCTTGGTGTATTTGTCGGTGATGGGATAAGAAACGCTTATGACCCGAAGAGATGCAGCAGGCTTGAGTGATAGGGATTGAGGAATGCTGGAATGCTGGAATGTTGGAATGGGATGATTAGATGAACAAAATGTTTACACAATCTGCGGAAATCGGCGTAATCTGTGGATGGGATTTAGGGATTTAAAATTGTTGGAAGTAAAAAATATTACAGTTACCTTTGAAACAGATGAAGGTATTGTCAAGGCGGTTGATGATGTTTCGTTTCATATTAACAGGAACGAAATTGTCGGATTGGTCGGCGAATCAGGATGCGGAAAATCGGTCACTGCCTTGAGCATACTCCGCCTTATTCCCTTGCCTTACGGAAGGATTGAAACAGGCGAAATTTTATTTTACGGCAAAAACCTTCTTGAGCTAAACCGTAAAGAGATGAGAAAAATACGCGGCAGGGCAATAAGCATGATATTTCAGGAACTAGGGTCTGCCCTTTCACCCTTGCATACAATCGGCAGGCAAATGGTTGAAACTATTTTAATGCATAAGAATATAACCAGAAAAGACGCCTGGAATATTGCCGAAACCTGGCTTGAGAAGGTTCAAATCTCTGATCCAAGAGAAAGGATGTTTGCTTATCCTTATCAGCTTTCCGGAGGCATGCAGCAAAGGGTGATGATTGCTATGGCCTTGATGCTGGGACCGGACATTATCATAGCGGATGAACCGACAACGGCGCTTGATGTAACAATACAGGCTCAGGTTTTCGAGCTGGTCAGGGAGATGAGACGATCTCATACCTCTATACTGCTTATTACGCACGATATGGGAGTGATATGGGAAATGTGCGACAGGGTGCTGGTTATGTATGCCTCAAGGGTAGTCGAGGAAGGAAATAGGGACGATATTTTCTCAAAGCCCACGCATCCTTATACCATAGCGCTTCTTGAGTCCATACCGAAACTTTCAGCTGATAAAGGTAGATTGAAAGCAATCCCGGGCCAGGTGCCGTCAGCTCTTAATTATCCATCAGGGTGTCATTTTTTTGATCGATGTCCTGATGCATTTGACAGGTGCAGGGATGAAAAACCAAAACTCATCGATCTTGGCAATGGACACAAAGCAGCATGTTTTCTTACGAAAAATGAATTGTAAACAACCAAAAAAATCGTCGCTATTAGAGGCATACGATCTTCAAACATGGTTTCCGATAAAACGCGGTATTCTGGCAAGAACGGTCGGGTATGTCAGAGCGGTTGATATAGCCTCATTGTATATAAACAAGGGTGAAACACTTGGTCTTGTCGGCGAATCCGGATGCGGGAAAACCACTCTGGGCAGAACTTTGCTGGGGCTGGAAAAGGCTCGAAGAGGCAAGATCCTTTTTTGCGGCAAAAATCTTCTTGAGCTTAATCGCAGTGAGCTAAGGAAGATAAGAAGAAGGATGCAGATAATCTTTCAGGATCCTCTGACCGCGCTTAATCCAAGAATGAATATCATTGATATTATTACAGAGGGGCTTGTTGAATTCCGCTTGATAGAAGGAACCAGGGAGGATCATGCAAAAAGACTGATGAATGAAGTCGGGCTTGATGAAGAGGCCATATATCGTTATCCACATGAATTTTCCGGCGGGCAGCGCCAGCGCATCAATATAGCGAGAGCTTTATCTTTAAGGCCTGATTTAATTATTTGTGACGAACCTGTCAGCGCTCTTGATGTATCTGTGCAGGCGCAGGTTATAAATCTGCTTATGGATTTGCGGGACAGATACAATCTGTCTTATCTTTTTATATCGCACGACTTAAGCGTGGTAAGCAATATTGCGCACCGTGTGGCTGTTATGTATCTTGGCTGGATAGTAGAACATGGTCCGACCGGCGATATAATTAACAACCCTATGCATCCTTATACCAAGGCTTTAATTAATGCGGTGCCCAGACCGGATCCTAACAAGATCGAACATAAAAGGGAGCGAATTATTCTAAAAGGGGAGATACCTTCTTCTTCTGATCCTCCTTCCGGGTGTATGTTTCATACACGTTGCCCGGAGGTTATGAATATATGCAGAGAAAGAGCGCCGCTGGAGACTAAATCAGGTATGCATGGGGTGTGGTGCCATTTGTGAGACCTTTGCAAAACGCCCCCTTTTGCCCAATTTCGGCGTCAGGCTCAAATTTTAAGCCTCGAAATACTCAATGTATTCCTACGTTTAAAATTTTCGCCTTCCTTGAACTTGAACAAGATTGAGCATTTTTCAAAGGTCTCGTTGTTTGGCTGGAGGCGCAGGTGCTGGTGTTTTGGGGCGGCTGGCTATAGACTCTGCGATTTTAGCCATGAGGGATTCGATTTTCTGGTTTATAAGTTTTCTCTGGTCGGCATCAAGGTCAAGCAAAGCAGCCTTGTTGAGATGCTCCAGAGCGGTTTTAAAGCCGTCAATAGTTTCTTTGCTTGCGGCGACATCGGCCTTGTACTGGAGAATCATCATATCGATGCTGTTTAAACGCGCATAGGCTTTCTTGCGAAGATCATCGGTAGTCCCAAAGGAAATAGCCTTGTTCAGGTAGAATTTAATTCCATCAAAATCAGGCATTCCGGGTATATTCAGAATGGCGTCGGCTCTATTGACATAATAGTTAAAGATAAGCGGAAAAACCTCCTCTTTTGAATAAACCTCTTTAATTGATTGTGGAGCTTGCGCTCCTGGCAAAGTAATAAACAGTCCTCGGCTCATTGGGGCGAATTTTCCCTGCCAGATTTCAATGGCTCCGTCTGTGGCTTTAATATAATAGTTTTTAATGTTTGAAAAACTTGAATAAACAACAAGTGCTGCCAGAACCAGAATAACGAAGAAGGCTACAAGATATTTTTTTGACTTTTGCATTGATCAGACCATTTTTTTGTTTTTGTTCTTTCGTGTTTTCGTGTTAGGTTTCTATATAGATGATCGAGTTGTTTTTGTAAATATATTTTCTGTATCGCAAGTATAACGCATTTGGAAATTTTATAATGAACCGGTTAACTTTAAATAATAAAAAAAAACAATTGGTTTTAATTCTCAAAGGACTTGATTCCTTAATGGTTGCATTCTCAGGGGGTGTTGACAGCGCTTTTCTTCTTGCCGTAGCCCATGAAGTATTAAAAAAGAATGTAGTCGCCGTGACAGCGGTGTCACAAATACATCCGGAGCGTGAAAAGAAGAAAGCAATGGAATTTGTAAAAAATTACGGCATTAAACATATTATACTGCAATCAAAGGAAATGAGCCTGCCCGCTTTTGTGGCCAACAGGAAGGACAGATGTTATGTATGCAAAAAAAATCTTTTTGAAAAGCTTATGAAAATTGCGTCAAACATCGGCATTAAATACATAGCTCATGGAGCCAATACAGATGACCTTGAAGATTTTCGTCCCGGATATACTGCGGCACAGGAAACGGGAGTTCTTGCCCCCATGATTGATGCCGGGCTTACCAAGAATGACATCAGACTGTTCTCAAAAGAGATGAATCTTGAGACTTGGAACAAACCGGCTCTGCCATGTCTTGCAACAAGGATTCCATATGGGACCCCTATAACCATGAAGGCCCTTGGAATGGTTGACCAGGCGGAAAATGTTTTGCTAAGCCTTGGATTTAACGCTTGCCGCGTAAGAAAACATGAAAACACGGCAAGGATAGAGGTAAATCCAAAGGAAATTGAAAGCATTTCAGATAAAAAAAACAGGGAAACTATTGTCGGAAAATTCAGAAAAATCGGATTTTCCCATATCACGGTTGACCTTGAAGGTTATAGAACAGGGCTATCAAAGACCGACTGGGATGGCATTCTTCCAGTCAGGCAGATAGGCATTTAACATGCTTTTAAAAAGCTTTCCATGATTTGGCGTCTGAAGATGGAGAAGTTCATGCACAATTACATAATCCTGAAAAGCCCGTGGTTCCTCTAAAAGATCCGTGCTGAAACAGACACATCCGTTTGTGGAACAGGACGCCCATTTTTTCGTCATTTTCTGAACACGAATCTGCCCTGGATTTACACTTATCTTTTCTGCCCATTTCATCACTTCGGCTTTAAACTGATCTTTTGATCGAAAATCATTCGATATTAATTTTCCGGTCATCATTTCTCCCTGTTCAAGTTCAGAAGTTTATCAACCACAGATACCATGTTGTCTTTGCCAAGAAATGAAAGCACAAGCTTATACAGCTCGGCCTTAAGTTGTCTGAGTTCATCAGGATTATATTTATAATTTGGAAACCGCAAAAACAGACTATTTATCACAGAAGCATATTTTTTGGATTCTTTTATGCCTTCCTGTTTCAAAGTCCAGTAAATTGCAAAGGTATTTCTATCAAAGCCGGTTTTCTTCTGTTCTTTTCCGGCTTTTACCATCTCGTCTATAAGCTGTTCAATTTTTTCAAGGGCATCCTGTGTTGTTATCTGCCGGTTATCAAAAGCATCCTTTATTGCCTCAGCCCTGTCTCCAATCGGTTTAAGATACGGATTATCATCGCTATCATCGCTGACGGTTTCCCCGATGCTATTCAAAAGATTTATCACTTTTGAAGTTTTTAAGAATTTGCTGTCCTTTATTGCCTCAAGGGTTTTTTCATCTATCTTTACTGTTGATGTAGTTATCAACAGCCCGTATGTTTCAACCCTTTCTCTAACTAAAAGTTCGGTTTTTCTTGCCACATCGGCATACAGAACCGTTTTTTTTCTGAATGCGTTGCGTAAAATCTGATAAAGGACCGAAAGCTGTCCAAAATCTTCAACATAATCTCTCATATCAGGAGATGGGGACAGGATTTCATAAAGTGTTTCCAGCTCTTTGTAAAATCTGTAAAACTCTTCTCTTTTTTCTTGATCGGCAAATGCATCAATTGCCGCCTCAACAGCCCTGTCATCTATCCTGCCGCGAGTAAGTTCAAGGTATTTTTGTGCCTTGCCTGACATAAGCCCGGCAAAGTGTTTCATAAGCACGTCAATATTTTTTATAATACCGCTGACAACATCGGAATCAAACGATAATGCCTTTTCCAGGTTTTCAAATATTCCGACAAAATCCACTACAAGACCGCATCGTTTCTTTACTCCGTTTTCTTCATATGGCCGGTTAACGCGCGCTATAGCCTGAAGCAGTACATGGTCGCGCATTGGTTTATCAAGATACATGCAGTAAAGTACAGGTGCGTCAAATCCTGTAAGCAATTTATCCGTTACAATAAATACTTTCGGCTGAGTATCCGGCTTTGGAAAAAGCTTTCTCTCTTTTTTCTCATCCTCCGGCTTTATCTGGTATTTGTAAACAAGCGGATATTTTTCACTGTCATGCTGCGCGGCAGTATAGACCGGCGTGGAATATTCAGGCGGCAGAAGTTTATCAAGAGCTTCCTTGTAAAGTGCGCATGCCTCGCGGTCAACACCAACCAGAAATGCTTTGTATCCCAAAGGCTCGACATTTTCGGTAAAATGCCCGGCAACAAACCTGCTCACTTTTTCTATTCGATCCTTTGATTTCAGGAATGCTTTGAGATTTACAGCTTTATCAAGAATCTTGTTAAGTTCGTCTATTTCGCTTACGCCTTCTGCTTCAACAAGGCTTAAAAACTCCTTTTCAAGTTCCTTCTCCGGGACCCTCATATCATTTGAAGCCAGAGCGTAATTAAGCGGGAGGGTTGTCCCGTCTTCTATAGACTCTTTGATTGAGTATTTATCAAGGTAACCTTTGTCGTCCTCTTTCCCGAATATTTTGAAGGTGCCTTTCCCGTAAGCTGTTTTATCAATGGGTGTGCCGGTAAATCCTATCATTGTGGCATCGGGCAGAGATCCGACAAGATAATTTCCAAGGTCGCGGCCGAATGACCGGTGCGCTTCATCAGCCATAACGAAAACATTATCCCGTTTGCAGATGTTTTTCGGTATCTTGTCAAACTTGTGAATCATCGATATTATAAGCCCCCTGAAATCAGATTCCAGAAGCTCGCGGAGCCTTCTTTTGCTTGATGCCTGTTCAATTTTGATGTCAAGTGTCCTCAGTTCCCCGAGAATACGGTCAACCCAGCCGGAAAGCTGTCCCTCAAGCTCATTTCTGTCAATCATGAGAATTACGGTTGCCTTGCCGAAAACATCTTTGTTTTCAAGTACCTGCCGGGCAGCGGTGATCATTGTAAAGGTCTTGCCCGATCCTTGCGTATGCCATATAAGGCCGGTCTTTTTTTTCCTGTCGGCGCATCTTTCAATAACTTTTTCAATGGCTCTTGTCTGATGCTGCCGCAAAATAGTTTTATGAAGCTCGTCATCCTTGATATAAAACAATATCCATTCCTTAAGCATTTTCAGGAATCGTTTCCGGTCAAAAAAATGCTTCACCTTTTTTTCAAAATTTCCCTTTGCTTCATCTTTCCAGTTAAAAAGATTCTTCCGGTCCAGGTTCCATGTTGATCCGTAATAAAAATCGATCAAATGCGTGATATCAAACACCTGCGGCGCAGTCAGCATTTCCGGAGTTTCCCTGTGATATTCCCGTATCTGGATCAGGCCTTCCTCAATGCCGTCGATTATTCTTGCGCTCTTAGTTTCTACAATGGCAACCGGAATCCCGTTTATCAGAAACATGATGTCCGCACGGTTTCTTTCTCTGCCGTTATTATACTGCCATTCGTCGGTAACCTGGAAAGTGTTGCGGTTAGGTTTGTCTAAGTCAATTGCAGTTACATTGCGCCTGCGCTTTTCCTTTTCATCAAAAATGCTCTTTTCCCCGCGCATCCAGGAAAGAATTTCCGCATTCCCCTCGATATTATTCTTAACCGCTTCAATAGCGCTGATTATTTCACCAACATTTTTCCGGGAAACCAGCCCCTTGTTAAGTTTAATCAGACTGTCTTCAAGTACGCGGTAAAACAGGGTCCCGCTTTCACCTTTTCTTAAAGTAAGCGCATCTTCACGGGACACAATCTCCCACTTGATCTCACCCGCATATTTAATCATCGGGTACTGAACAGTCGTTGTTTCGGTTCCAAGGTTTACCGGCATGGTTGTTATCCTTTTAATAACTCTTATTCTCAAAAAAACTGTTTACATTAAAACACAATACAGATATATAATATATAATATGAACTCATCATCGTTAAAGATACCAAAGTCAAATTGTTGGAATCCTCGCAAGAATCTGCCTGCCAAAATATCACTGAAAAACAAAGAACGAGACTTCACGATAAGTTTTGCCCGCGCATATATTCCAAAGATAAAATCTCTGCATTCCAAAACCCAAAAAACCGCTGTTAAGTATGCGCGGGAGATACCAATAAATGGCTGCGGAATAGCTGACTTTGTCGCTGTTTACTGTAATAAAACAAATGATAATTCACAGAGCATTCTTTCAAAAATTGATTCATCGGTCATAAGAGCTTTTGAGCTTAAAATATCCAACTGGCAAAGAGCCATGATGCAGGCTCACAGATACAGATACTTTGCAAATTCTTCTATTGTCGTTCTCCATTCCGACAAACTAAAAAATGCTCTGGAATACATTAACACTTTTAAAAAGATTAATGTCGGTCTATGGGCATTCAATCCAATAAGCAATAAGATCATCACCTGCTATACGCCGCGTCCCAGAAATCCGTTGGAGCCAAAATATAAACCCTTGGCTATGGAATTGGTTGCCAGGGCATCTAAATTTCAGCATTCCTCCTGAAAGCCTGGATTGATTCCATCAAAGCTTCCATATATTCCCTATTTGCTTCCCTGTTAACAGGCAGACCATATCCGGCAAGATTCGTATAGGTTATCTCAGCCCTATTCACCATATTTTCAAGTAACTTCAAACTTTCGTCCATGTCAGAAACGATATTTTCATTATTAAGATGTGAAATTGCCTCCCAGGATTGTAATACCTCAACTTTTCTATCAGGTTCCCCCCTCTCATAGTCACTATCACGAGGCAGGCCATTATTGATTTCAGGTATTAGTTTTACGAAAGCTTTACGCTCACTATGAGTTATCCGATTTAATAATGCATCACTTAAATATCGAATTGTCGGCAACCTCCCTCCACTGACAGTGTTAATATAACGACTCATTGAAAACATTCTTAAATTTGACCACCAGCCTGTTGCACCGGCATAGCCTCCAGCACATCCTAAGAATGGAGTTAATATATCAGAAAAACCGTTGATAACTTTAAAACCGTTGATTGACAGTGTAAAATTTAACATCATCCAGCCTGCAATAACATCCGCATGAATAAGCTCTGAACGTGAAATTTCTGTTCGGTCACCAGTAATACCTCCGCCCACAATGATATAAAAACCATCAGGCGGGTTATCCAGTGCGGTAATATCATTTAAAAATGCCTCGAATTCAGTTTGGTCAATAAGAGTAGTACGATCGATTGCTAACGTTGCAAACACCTTGCGTTTATCGCCTGTTTTCTCAAATAATTGTTGGGTTTTTCTAATAAAGTTTTTAGCAATAACCGCTTCTATGGAATTGAATGATCTTGGTATAAAAATATTTGGAGCAATAATCGATGTTAAAGGTAGATCAACAACTGTATCAAACGTATCTGCTAAAACTTTTTCAACTATTTCAGAGGATTCTAATTGACTGCGGCGTTGTGTAGAGAAATAAGGCCATTCATTTAATCCTCCAAGCTTTGCATCAGGTTGATGGGTGTAGAAACACGCATAAAATTCCGGATCTAAAAGGATCTCAGCATTGGAGGAAACCGAATTTATATCTTTAGCGTCACCTGGTATTTTCTCCATCTTTTCATAACGAGCGCTGAATATCACGCCATCTATAGTGTTATCCTTAAACCCATTAATTATTTTATCTCCTGGGCCATATCCATGCTGGGCAAACAATTTCATGACGACTCCTTTACTTTTTTAAGAAGCATTTGGATTGAAGCTGGTCTTAACGCAGGCAGTTTTTTAATTAACTGGTCAATTATTTTGCAAAAATCCGAAGGCAAATCCGGCCTTAAAGTTGATAACGACTGTGGTTGTGTTTTTAGAATCCGATACATGGTTGTGTAAGCATCCTCACCTCTTTTTCTTATGGGGTGTACTCCGGACGCATATTCATATACTGTAACTCCAGCTGAATACATATCACTGCGATAATCCAGGTTTTCCCTAAATCTTGGATTGAACATTTCAGGCGCCATATAGGGAAGTGTTCCTGGCCTGAACATTGAATTTCTCGTCAGCGCAGTACCATGTATTTTAAAAGCTACTCCAAGATCAAGTATCACAAAAGGTCTTTCATGGCTTTTCAGTTTTATTGTATTACCAGGCTTGATATCGCGGTGAATCAGGTCGTTTTCTTTAAGAAGTTTTATTGCTTTTAATAAAGTTACTGTTAAGTGAATCAGTTCGGGCAAATCCGGTTTATGGTTTTGTTTAAGTTTTGAGCGTAGATTTTCACCATCAAGAAATTCTTCGCTATAGAGGATATAATCAATTCCATTAATATTTATTAATTCAGTGGGCAATGATCCAAGATGTACGAACTCGGGAGATTTACATTTATCCAGAGCCTCTATTTCTCTTTTTACTCGGCCAATTAATTCGATACGCTCATCTTCTTTATTAATATCAGCCGGAATATATACGACTTTTATTGCTTCAAGCCTTTCATGAACATATCCTTTGTAAACCGCTTTAAAGCCTCCCTGGTTAAGGTATGAAAGTCTATCAACTTTTCCTTTTAATGAATCCTGTAATTGTTTTATATCTGGCAAATGTTCCATATATTATCCTCTATTTTTCATTTCCAGTACACATGAAGTGTCAATATCAGACTCTTTAACTCTTATTTCTCCTGTCATGAGTTTGTTCAGCATGATTTTGAACAGGTCTTGCAGGGCGGATTTTTTTGATTCATTTAATGTAAGTTTATCTTCAATTTTTCTAAGTATATTTCCAATTCTTTCTATCTCATTAGGCTCAGGAATGCCAATATGATAATCACGTATAGCTTTCCATGAAGTTCTTGGATGATTTACTCCATGAGTGGTCTGGACTGCATGATGAATAAAACGATCTAAATGCAGCAAACCAAGAATAAACCATGAGTATCTATCATTATAAGATCTTAATACAAGAATATCTGTAGAACAAATGCCATTTTCATCAGAAATGACAGCTTTATCAAGATATGGTCGCAACTTTCCATAAAGCAAATCCCCCTTTTTAAATATAGTTTTTGAGCTTTTAACATCCTTTGGCAACCCATATCGTTTTATAACGAACGAACCTGATTTAATATGTTCAAGTCCTATATAAATATCCTTGTCAGTCTGCGATGGGATACAAGATGTTGTTTGCAATGAACATAAATCGTCAAGTTTGCCTTTATCCCAACGCTCAGGCACCCTCCCAATCTCCGTCTCCTTTGTCTTCTCCCCCCGCAAACCATACGTAAAAACACGCTGCATGGTTGATTTTTTCAGTTCCTGTGCTGCTTCGATAATGGATTCTTGAACTTCAATTGCCTGCTGGATTTTTAAAAGAACTGCTGCGATTTTTTGCTGCTCTGGAATTTCCGGATAAGAGATTTCAGTTTCCTTTAATAGTTTGAAGTGACGACTATATCCTTTGCTCGGCAAGTTTAAATTTTGTAAATAATAATAAAAGTACCTTGAGCAAAATCTATCACCGCGTGGTTTAATTAGTTTTGTCCCATCTGCGCCAATTGCAAATGGAAAATCAATAAATTTAAACACTCGCGTGTGGTCACCAAAAACAATTAATGGTAGATTATCGTTTATCACCGTTGATTTATCGTTGGTCCATCCTGCTATTTTAGATTGCCCTTGATCAATAATTGGAAAATCACCACTTGGTAAATAAAAATTGGTCTGTATTTGCTTTGATCGCTTAAATCTAACAGGCTTAATACATTCTGGGAATGGTTTATTTTTCCAATCTGATGAGCAATTTTTCATTTTATTGCCACTAAGTTACTTTTAATAATTATATCCAAGTTTAGAAAACACATCTTTTAGCTCTGTGTTTATTTTAACCTCTTGCTTTTCAAACGCTTTTAGTTCGTTCAATAACTCTGGAATTTCACGATAGGTTTCTTTTTCGCTTGTATCCACATATCTTGACGGCGACAGGTTGTAATCATTCTCTTTTGCTTCCTCAGTCTTAATAACCTTTACAAAACGCTCTACATTTTCGCCTTTAATAAATGCACCTGCGATTTTCTGTATGCTTTTATCCGGTATATAATTTTTGGGTTTCCCTTTTTTGAATTCCTGGCTTGCATTAACAAGTATAATTTTGCCTTTTCTTGCAGGCGGTTTGTTTTTATTGAATATAATAATTATCCCTGCTGCGGTTGTATTATAAAAAAGGTTGTCAGGAAGAAGAATAACCCCCTCAATCAGGTCGTTATCCACAAACCATTTGCGTATCTTTTTTTCCTTGTCTTGGGTTCTGCTTCCACTGCCGCGCGTGACAGCTCCTGTGTCAATAACAACCGCAGCCCGTCCGGTCTGATTAAGCGATGCTACTGTATGCTGGAGCCAGGCCCAGTCCCCCTTGCTGGTTGTGACGCCGCCCTGTGATTCAAACCGGTCAAACGGATCATTTTCATAAACAGTTGTGGCAAACGGCTGGTTCCACATGGGATTTGCAACAACAATATCAAACTTTTTCAGACTGGAATCCGATTCCCTGAATTTCGGGTTGACCATGGAGTTTCCGCGCAAAATTTCCCCTGTCATGTCATGAATTACCATATTCATTCTTGCTATGGCATAGCTGGAACCCGTAAGTTCCTGTCCGTGAAGCTTCAAGGGACGCTGAACTTTTATTTCACGCTCCTGGAGTGCAAGTTCGCATTTTATTAAAAGCCCGGCTGATCCGCATGCATAGTCATAAACTTGTTCGCCCTGCATCGGCCTCATAATATATGCCATCAGCCAGCCGACTTCAGTGGGAGTAAAAAATTCGCCTGCGCTCTGGCCCTGTCCTTCAGCAAATTTTCTTAAAAGGTATTCATAGGCCCTGCCAAGAAAATCAGGCTCAACATCATAAAGACCGATTCTGTAGCGTGGATCGGAAAGTGCTTCAATGACACCGGAAAGAGCTGCATCACTGATCTCTCGCTCATTGTTTCGGGTCTCATTATAGTCAACAATATCAATCACACCTCCAAGATCAGGGTTCTTTTTAACAATTGCCCTTACTGTTGAAGTAAGCTGCTCTCCAAGTGTTTTGGGCCTGCGTTCTTCGGGCCAGTCAAACTGCTCACGCCCACTGACAACCGGCCAGCGCGCCTCGGGCGGTATAAAAAATCTTACAAGGGTATTGTCAGCGTCGATAATTGAAAGCGCTGTCTCCCTGTTGCCATATGTTTCGGAAAGCCTATCCACTTCATCTTCAAATACATCTGAAAGCCTTTTTATAAATACAAGCGGCAAGATATAATCTTTAAATTTTGGAGCATCCTTTTCCCCCCGGATAGAACATGCGGCGCTCCAAAGCATCTGCTCCATGGATTTAGCACCGAGAACATCGTTTTTAGATATTTTTCTGGGGCGTTTCTTTACAAGGCCAGCACTGTCTTGTGCCTTTTCAAGATCACTCTGCTCAAGTCCAATCTCCTCAATCAATGCAAAAATAGCCTTTCTTGCCTTGCCCCGCGGCTTGATTTTTTCATTCTCCCATCGGTTTACCGTGGCAAATGAAACCTCGAGTTTTGCGGCAAGCTCTTCCTGGCTCATGTTCAATCTGCGTCTGATCTCCCTCACAACCTTGCTGATATCTCTGATTTCCAACATGACTCCCCCCGTAATTATGTTATAAATGCTATAGCATAATTACGTTATTGTCAAGTTTTTATTGAAAAAAATATTGGCGCAAGTGTTACTTGTTTCAGTTGTTTAATTATATATAACAATATAACATAATACTCTTTTATATCACATATCATAAAAAAGTGGAATTTCTCCAACCATAACACAGGAGGGCTAAGCTATGTATTTTGAAGTTTCAGGAGTCCATGTATCCCCGTTAATACCTTTTATTGTCGCATTTGTTGTTTCCACATTTACCTCCATGGGGGGGGTGTCCGGAGCCTTTCTTCTTTTGCCCTTTCAGGTCAGCGTTCTTGGTTTTATCAGCCCTGCTGTAAGCCCAACAAATCTTGTTTACAATATTGTCGCAATTCCCAGCGGTGTGTACAGATATATCAAGGAAGGAAGGATGGCGTGGCCTCTTGCATGGGTAATTATTGCAGGCACGCTTCCCGGTGTTTTTATCGGGGCTATTATTCGGATAAAATATCTTCCTGATCCGAAGAATTTTAAATTTTTCGTCGGGTGCGTTCTACTTTATATCGGGCTAAGGCTCTTTTATACTTTAATACAAAAAGGCGGTAAAACACAAAAAACCAAAGAGCTTGAAGAAAGATTCAAGCAAAAGTTCGATAAAATCAGGAAGGGCGATGAATCCGGCCATGATCATGAGGTCAGGATTAAAACAGTCAAGTTTTCATTGACTCGTTACACCTATAGTTTTTATGATGAAACTTTCACCTTTAATACTATTGCATTGTTTGCGCTTACATTTGTTGTTGGAATAATCGGCGGAACTTATGGAATAGGGGGCGGTGCAATTATCGCCCCGTTTCTTATGGCTGTTTTCGCCCTTCCGGTATATACGATAGCAGGAGCAGCGCTTTTAGGCACATTGTTGACCTCTGTTGCAGGGGTAATTTTTTACACAATAATAGCGCCGTATTATGCGCATACAGGCCTGGCGATTGCTCCTGACTGGGCGCTGGGCGCGCTGTTTGGAGCAGGCGGTCTTGCAGGCATGTACTGCGGGGCAAGATTGCAGAAATTTATGCCCGCAAAGATAATTAAAATCATTCTTGCAATTATAATAGTGCTGCTTGCCGCAAAATATATTATCAATTTCTTGTTGTAATGTTGATGGGTTCAACACCTGATTGCTGGCCCCTGACAACTATCAATTAAGCTTTTCGCTCAATTGAGGTGATAGATTGAAAATACGAAATAATCGTCGACCGGTTTTCATCCAGCGGGCTGGGAGTTCATTTTGATTTCACCTTTAAGCATCTTCTTTAAGCCTTCGAGAGTGCCCTTCCACACAGCATCATCTCCTGCCATTATTGATACTATTACATTTTCTTCCACGCTTACTTCCAAAACAATATCTTCCTCCCCAACCTTGAATACCGCTTCTCCCCATCTTTCTGCCGGAAGGCCCGTGGCTTCACAATCGTAATCAGTGCGAATTTCTCCGTACATCCTTATATTACTCATTGTTTCCTCCTTATTTTTTATTTCTCAACCGCCTTGAAACCTCTTTCGTCAAATCAAGCACCTTTATTGCACTTTCTATGTTCAGTGACCCTGTACCGCAACTTGGAGTTATAAGGGACTGAGCCAGTATTTGCGACCTGTCAATGCCGAGCAGCTCTATTTGAGCAGCCTTATCCTCCCATTTTGATACAAGCGAATCGGTTGTTTCTCTGTCAATATCTTCAGCATTTGAGGTCGGCACAATCCCCCATGCCAGGATGCGGCCCGAATCCATAAACCTCTTAATTTGCTCAGGGTAAAGAATGAACCTGTCAAAAAAGGAATAGGCATCAAAGCTGACAATATCTGCGGAAGATTCCAGAACCAGCGACCAGTCTGCATTGGCGCAGACATGTATTCCAACAAGGCCGCCTTCGGAGTGTACTGCTTCAAAGGTTTCTTCAAAGCATTTTAAAATCTCATCACGTGATATGCTGATAAATGCAGATGAACCGAATCCTGCAATGGCAGGCTCATCGAAAAAGATCATCACCGGACATTTGAATTGAGAAAGCTGCCTGACCTGCCATTTGCTTTTCATGGCCAATAGCTTTACGGCAGCGTCCCTTATCTGGTGGTTATAAAAAATAGATCTTCCATTTTGGTCGTTTACACCTGTGCCGAAAGTTATTGGGCCTGTGATTTGCCCTTTGACTGCAATCAAAGGATTGGAAAGGGTCTTGGTCTGTTTTATAAATTCAAAAAAACCCGTGGCTGTATCGGTTGTAAGGGCAAATCGCGACGATAAAAGATCGGCCAGGCCTTCAGTTACAGCTATGTAATCTTCGTAGAATGAAACAAGTTCATTGTCAAAATTATTGCCGGCTGTGTCTATAAATGATCTGTCATTTTCAATGGTTAGACCGGGCATTCCCGGCAGAAATTGAGCCAGCATTCCTTCTTCTTTAAAAACAGGCAATTGAACCCATAATGGTATTTCAGGGGTATATTTATAAACAAGCTTTATAGCTTCCGAGTGGTTGCCTATCGGAAGGCTTCCGATCAAAACCGGAAGACAGTTTGCATGAAAGTTTTTAATCATTATTTTTCTTCCTTTTCCAAAGGTCTTACAGCGAGACTGAGGTATCTATTATTTTCTTCGTATATCAACCTTTTACTCCTCATCATCTTTAAAAATTTTATAATCCTGTCTTCACCTATCTGCGGAAAATTGGCTATAATACGTTTTAACGAACGATTGGTCCGGCAAAAAAGGTATATATCTCTGTAGATTCCGTTCACACGATGCGTCAGCGGATCCGCTCCCGGGCGTTTTTGACGGATGATCAAAAAATCGCCTCCGTCACGAAAGCTGAGAATTGGTGAATATGAAAGACCGCTGTGGAGTTCGGCATACGACTTTTTCCAGGCTTTTACCTTTTTCTTAACAGGTTGCCACAATTTTTTCTGATATACACGGTCCATTCTAAAAGATTGTATCATAAAACTAATCGATTGAAAAACATCCGGTGGAAATAATGCGGCATAGTTGGGGTGGTTAAAAACCGCTGTAAGGCCGGAGGCATGCCGGTTATCCCAGACAGGGCTTCCAAGCCCTAACCAGAAGTTAACGACTCTTAATGGGTGAAAAGGGAATGCAAAATCAATGGCGCGCAAAGTTTCCTTTACATCGGTTATATCACTTCCGGGAAAGCAAAGAATCAGGTTTGATATGTCGGCAATGCCGAGTTCCTCGCAATGTTTCATTACTTCCAGATTCTGGATGCAGGTAGTCCCTTTATTAAACTTTTTGAGAAGCCGGGTGCTTAATGCTTCAATGCCTATCTGAACCTCTTCAACACCGGCTAAGCGCATGGCTTTTAACACCTCATATGACGTGGTTGCCCGTATCTCTGCAAACATGCGCAGATCTTTGCCCAGGTTATGAAGGCGTAAAAATATTTCCTCACTCTCCCTCAACGGAAGCAGATTATCCATGAAGGCGATAGACAGGGTTTTATGCTTTTTTGTCAGATAGTCAATTTCAGATGCAACCTGCTTAGCCCTTTTTTTTCTGTAGCCGCTCCACTGAAGATTAAGATTGCAAAAGGCGCAGCCTTTTTGTTCACCCGATTTTGTTATAGATTTCCACCAGCAGCCTCTGGAAATTTCGGCACACAAAGTCGGGAAAAAGGTTTTATCCGGTCTAAATGTTTTAAGCAAATCAAAGTAATCATCATAATCGGGCGGCGGCAATGAGGTTATATCATTTATTTGATTAAATGAAACATCACCGATTATATTGGAACCGTTTCTTGATACAAGTCCGGGAATAGAAGGTGTTTTACTGTTGCCGTCAGATTTCATTAAATAACGGATTAATCCGGCCACAGGCAGCTCACCTTCGCTGCTAACTACATAGTCTATCTCGCTGAATGTCTCAAGCAGCTGATAGATCGTATCTCCGGCAAATACCGAACCGCCCGTCACTATACGAAGATTCGGAAAGCTTTTTTTTATTTTTCTGATAAAATAAAGAGAGGAAGTGAGTTGACAAAGACAGATTGAAAAACCAACGAGCCCGAATTTACCCCAGTCTATAGCCTTTATCATGTTGTCGGATACTTCTTTAATCCTGGCTGTGAGCGCATCAAAGTCGGTTTTTCGAAGCCCTGTATTGTTTTTTGCCTCGCGATAAAAAACCTTTTTAATTTCATTAAGCTGCTTAGGAAATAACAGGGCCGCATATATTGATTCCGCGGGCCATGTCCTTTCCGAAATTTCATGATAAAGTTTGTAGCCGATTCTTTCCGCTACCTTTAAATACAGGTGAAGCGCCTTTATTTGCAGTTTCGGAAACTTGGATTTCAAATAGGCCTTTAATGCTCCAAGCTGAATCGATGGCCGGCTATAAAGGGGCCATGGAGTGGAAACTAAAACAATAGGTTTCAAGCGGTCTGCCATAGATGATTTTGTCCTGCAGGGCTTTGTTTTTTCATTTATCCCGGTATGGTTCTATGTGGATGGTGACATCCTTAATGCCATGGATATTTTCCTTGATTTTATCTTCGACTAAATGTGCTATCTTATGCGCCTTGTCTAAAGAAATATAGCGCTTGATATGACAATGCATATCAACGTGAATATATCCCTCCCAACCACGGCTTCTTATTTTGTGGCAATCTTCAATGCCGTTTATAGCCATGGCTATGGTCTTTATCTGTTCTTTATCCACAGCCGCCGAATCGACAAGTACTTTGAAACTTGTTTTAAGGATCTTGATTCCAGCGTAGCCGATGAATATGCTGATTAAACATGCTATTATAGGATCGACGATCGGATATCCTGCCCGAATGACTAAAAGGCCAATTATTACGGAAGAGGTAGTAAAGATATCTGCCGCGGTGTGGAGTGAGTCTGATATCAATATTTGACTTTGGAGCAAGCGGCCCTTATTGCGCTCATATAGCATAACCACAATATTAACCAATAAGGTAATCGCCATGACTACGAAGCTTGTCGCGTCAATTTCGGGCTGGACAGGATGAGAGAAGCGTTCTGCCGAGTTGCTCAGGATGTTGAAACAGACCAGAAAGAGGAGCAGAGCAATGCCTGCTGAGGCAAGGCTCTCATACTTGGCATGACCGTAAGGATGGCGTTCATCTCTGGGCCTGGAAGCCATCCATATTCCGAACAGACCGATAATGTTGGATGAACCGTCGGACAATGAATGATAGCCATCTGCCATAATGCTGGCGCTATTCGTCAACCAACCATAAAACAGCTTGGCAGCCGCAACGCCAAAGTTCAGGATCAAGACAATCCATAAGACCCTGCTGATCCGGCGAAATCTGTCTTGTTCTGCAATATGTTCCATCTTAAAAATTATTGCATTGCTTCGATTTTTTGGCAAGATTATTTTTTGGATTGCCGGAAATGCCGGCAGGCGCTCAACAATAAAGGCCCACACTTGTGTCAGTGTGAGCCTTTAATCGTTTATATAAAAGTGTGATTATTAGAATATTTCACCAAAAGGTTTACATCATAATTGTCATTGCGAGCGATAGCGAAGCAATCTCAATGCCTTACACAAAAAGGGATTGCTTCGTCGCTCCGCTTCTCGCAATGACAGAAAAATGCTATTCTATATGATCATTGTTTTAATGAAATGCTCTACTATTTTGCAAGATCAGGTTGATAAACCAGTTTTTTATTTATGCTATAGGACCAGGGAAGTCCTTCATTGCGCCAGCCACCAAGCTTGCGCTGGCCGCAATAGGCGCTTGATTTGCATTTTACCTTGCCCCCTTCAAAACCGCCCATTACATTAAACACCTTGTTTTCGGCAAATCCCGCCCTAACCGCTTCGTTGCATGCAGCGCAGCTCCTGCTGCCGCTCCGGCACATAAATAACAATGTGTCGGTCTTTGGATTGAACCGGGCCAGAAGATCCTTGCCAAAATCCGGATTAACGGTCATTCCATATTTTTTCTTTCCGAACTTGCCGGTCCAGAATTGTAAAGGGATATTGCAGGCTCCTTTGGGGTGGCCGATCAATTGATATTCGGCGCGTGTTCTGCAATCAATTAAAAAGGTATGGCCGGGATCTTTTTCAATCATCTCAACGGCCTGCGAAGGCGTGACATCCCCACCGATATGAGCCTTTTTTACCTTGTAAGCGAATCCTGCAAAGGCAAGCCCGCTTAAAATAAAAACAAGCGCCAATGATAAAATCAATGTTTTTTTAACGTGCTTCATTTTTCCCTCCTTAATATTAAATTAGTTATTTATGAACCTTTTTACTTAGCCATCTGCAGTTAAATTCGTGACTTTTTACGACGCCATCATTATTGAGCTTTCTTTATTAATTTACAATTTTTACAGGTTCCGGTATCTTATTGTCTGGAACGATTACACCGGCATTAGCATTTAATTCCCAGCTGGTTACATCCTGTTTTTGCAGAAACAGTGAAGCATTGTCGTGACAATTATTACAGGTCTTGTTCTGCGGGGTTATCCGCTGAATACTGTGGGGTGTATCAAGCTTCCAGGTCGGAAGCTTATCAAAATCCGCCAGTCCATTCTTTACATAAAAATCAAACAGTCCCGGATCTGCCGGCGGATGGCGCAAAACCACATAGTTATAAGGCCTCTCGTTTGTCTTGTTTATGTTGAGTCCGATTTTAAAGAGCATTTTGGTCTCTCCGGACTTGTAAAAGGGGAGCCCTTTTTTATCGGTTCCCACATGGCAACCAAAGCAGTTTTTATTGGCTACAGCATGACAGACCTGGCATGCAACCTTCTCTCTGTGAATGCTATGCGATCTGGTTTCAGGTTTTTCAGACAGAACATTTGGGTGGCATTTTTTGCATACCGGTCGCTCGGGAAGATCAAACCTGCTGGACAGACCTGAGGCATCAGCGTGCATCTCTTCTCCGGTGTGGCAGTCCATGCATGTCATCTCCTTTTTCTCATAATGAACATCTGCCGGATATCCGTCGTTTAAACCTGTAAATTCTCCGTACACCCGGCCGCTGTGGCAGCTCGAACATGTTGTGTCCATACACGGTTTTTTCTGGAAGAGATGACCGGCCAGAAAGCCGCCTTTGGCGTAATTAGGACGGCTTACATGGCACTGACCACAACTGGAGTGACAAGCGTTGCAGTGTTTATCTTTTGCCAGGCAAACCTTTTTAAAAACCTCTTTATCTTTTTTGTTGGCTCGCTTTTTTATAATGCTTGAAAATGGGGCCAACGTATAATGGAGGCTGCTTGTGGCGGTTGCGGCAATGTCTTCGTGGCATTCCCCGCAAGCTTTGTTGGCCTCAGGAAAGGTGGGGTCTCTAACGATACCGGTGTGAGCGGTCTGCCAATCCGGATCTTTGGGATTCCCGTTATGACAGGTCTCGCATCTGATTTCTCCATGCGCGGTTTTTAAGAAAGAAGGATTGACATAAACCTTTTCATAAAGCTCCAACGGAGCCAGAGGTCCGCCTCACCCTTCACCGGATGTTTCAGCGGATTTACCTGGTTTTGGCTTGATCTTTTCGATCTCCCAGCTAAGACGGATCAGTTTCGATACGTTTGTATGGCAATTAACACATTGACTTGAGCTGCCAATTCCTTTGGCAATGGAGGTTTCTGGGTTGAGGGTGATAAAAGATAGGAATATTAATATCAGAATTGTAGCCGGCAAGACAAATTTTTTCATACTATGCAGCCTATATATAGATACCTTTGTAACATATACTGCAGAGGTATTTATATGTCAAGTTTTTTTCGTTGTTGCCGGTTTTTAACCCTTTACGGCATTGTCATTGATAGAAATTAAGGGTGCGAAACTTGAGTTATTGTTATTGACCTGTTTGATCAAAGCGGGTATTGGGGTATTGTGTTAAATATCAGGCAATGGCTGGTGCGTCACGAAACCGTCAATTTTAGAGGAAAACCAATGACTTTTGAAACAAAGGAACAAGTTTTAGAAAAGATACTATCTCAGGAAAAACCAAAATGTCCTCACTGTGGCAAAGAGATGAACTTATGGGAGGCGCCTTCTATTCCCATGGGCGATGGCCTTGGGTGGGGCGAACCTTACCTGTTTGTATGTTTTAATGATGAATGCTCATTATATGTTAAAGGGTGGGATAATGTGCTGGAAGAATTCGGCCATAATGCCTCCTACAGGTGTATGTGCTATCCCAGTTCAGGGAAGTTCGAATGTATGCCTGTATTCGGTCGATCCGGAGCAAAAGGGCAGGTTGTTGATGAACAGGTTCTTATGCAGGAGGAGATACTGAAAGAGGCTATAAAGAAAGGGTTTTCAATTCTTGCCGGCTGTTATGTGGAAAAGGATGCTGTCACGGTATTAAGGCTGCTTTTAGATGTAACAGAGCCGGCAAAGGTCAGGCTTAAAGCAGCCGAAATGATTGGTGATATTGGAAGCCTGGAGGCAATCGATCCAATCAGAAATGTAAAATTCGGCAACGAACTTATTCAAAAACAGGTCGATGATTCTATAAAAAAGATACATGAAAAATATTATACACGGGAATGTCCGTTCTGCGCTGAAATAATCAAAAAAAGAGCCAAAGTCTGCAAGCACTGCGGCAAAGAGGTCGCGGGCTTGTAATTATTTTTTCTCCGTCTTTTCAAGAGAAAGCTTTTTCAACCTGTCTCCGTTTTTATCGATACGATGGCTCATAAGCATGGTTTCTCCCTTTGGATTCCCTTCTAAAAATACGCAACAATGCGCAACTAATAAATAAAATTTGTTGCGCTATCTTGTTTAAATTGCGAGCCAAACTTGTGAAGAGTTTGGCTGAACTGGACAGCTACCACTGGTGTGGGCATGCTGCTGTGGAAAAAATAATTGGCAAGATCGGGCAGTCGGGCGGAAAAGTTTGAATACGAATTGCTGGAAATGGAGATCGAATTCACGGAGGAGCAAATGGTTGACATCGAACTGTTAGAGGAGCTGGGGCATGTTGTTGTTGCCGATATTATGGTAACCGAAGTGATTACCGTGGAGCCTGACGAGCGGCTTGAAACTGTGCTGAAGATATTTAGGGACAAAACCTTCAAGGGAGTCCCAGTTACAAGCAAGGGCCGTCTGCTTGGTGTGGCCTATGCAGTCGATCTTCTAAAGGCCTACTTTATGTCAAAAACTGACATCATCGATATCGACGAAACATTCACTCTTGTCAGTCTGATGAATACAAAAGGTGGGGTCGATCGGTTTATGAGTTTAAGACCGGTAACTGTATATCCTTCAGACGAGATCGTGAAAATTGCGAAAAAAATGGCAAAGACCGACACATATACATTTCCTGTTGTCAAGAAGGGAACGGTCAGCCCGCGTGATAACGGAATTTTTCTGGGTATAATTACTCTTTCTGATATAATCCCATTGATCTACCAGGCAGTTGTGAGGAGACAATAACCGATTATGTTTGATACGATTCTTGCCCTATCATTACTTCTTTTTCTTTCGAAGTTGATCGGAAACATCTTTGTCCGAATAAAACAACCTGCTATTTTAGGTGAACTGATGGCAGGAATCCTTCTCGGTGTTCACGTGCTCGGACCCTTTCTTTTTTCAGAACCCCTGTATAAAATAGAATATATGCAAGTTCTTTCCCAGATCGGAGCGATGTTTCTTCTTTTTATGGCGGGCTACAGCCATGTCAAGATAGACAAACTCCTGAAATTTGGAGGCCGCTCGATTGCTATCACCTGTGTGGAGGTCCCTCTCTCTTTTGCCGCTGGGTTCGGGATAGGTTATCTGTTTCATTATGGCATAATAGCGAGCCTTTTTACTGGACTGGCACTTTCCATTACAGGCATCGGAGTGACTGTGAGGATATTGATGGACTTGAACCGCCTTCAGACCGACTATGGCATGAATATACTCGGAATAGCGATTCTGGACGCCACTTTTGGATTGTTTTTTCTATCGTTTCTAACCGCATTTGCATATTCGCAAGAGGAGATTTCTCTGTACGCAATGGGTATTACCATTTTAAAGATCGGTTTCTTTTTTGGTGGCGCCATCCTATTTAGCAAGGTCGTTCTTTTTCCCATTGCTTTGCTGGCTGATTACATGAACGTTGTTGAGTCAAAGGTGGGGTTGATCCTTTCAACCCTATTTTTATTTAGTTATGTGGCTAACTGGGTTGGGCTTCATTTTATCATAGGGAGCTTTGTAGCCGGTATCATCATTGCGAGACACTCGGATTTTACACAGAAAGAGATCAAGCATAAACTGAATGGAATTGCGTACGGTCTTTTTGTGCCGATTTTTTTTGGTGTACTTGGAGCACGAATCGATTTTGGGATATTAAAAGATGGCGGGCTCTTTGCTATGGCTTTTGTACTGACTGGAATACTTGCCAAATTCTTGGGTGGAACCCTTGGCGCAAAGATTATCGGATACCCTGTGATGAAAGCGTTTGTTTTGGGGACCGGATTGATCCCCAGAGCAGGAGTTGGGTTAGTCATAGCCTCTCTTGCTCTTTCTGCCGGCATCATTGACGAAAAGATATTTGCTGCAGTGGTGGGAATGGTAGCAGTAACAGTGATATTCACCCCGCTGGTTTTGAAATATGCAATACAGATTCTTGAGACAAAGGAATCAAAATGAGAAGAATACAGCACCGTAGTCTCTGAAAGACAAGGGCTTTCACGAAGCGAGGAATTCCTCTTTGGCAGAGAGATCGTTAACTATGCGCATAACTGTACGGTCTGGGTGGTTGAATAGACGATCAAAGAATTTCCGGTCATCTCTTCTGGTTTGTCAATGTCTAAAATATTTAGGATTGTAGGGGCAACATCTGCAAGGATGCCGGATTTTAAGCCAACATCCTTGTAATTATCGCCAACCAATATAAAAGGAACAGGATTGAGTGTATGCGCGGTATGAACATGGCTGTTTTCATTTATCATCTTTTCCGCATTCCCATGATCCGCGATAATCAGAATAACTCCGCCTATCAGCCGCATTTCATCGACAATTTTTCTTACACACCTGTCAACTGTTTCACATGCCCTGATTGCAGCATCAAGAATCCCTGTATGACCCACCATATCCATGTTGGCAAAATTTAGAACAATCAGGTCGTAGTTGTTTGATCTCAAGCGTGAAATAACCTCTTCAGTCACCAGAGGGGCGCTCATTTCCGGCTTTAAGTCATAGGTTGCAACCTCGCGCGGCGATGGGATGAGGCATCGATCCTCGAACGGAAAAGGCTTTTCTTCTCCGCCGTTAAAAAAATAGGTTACATGGGCATACTTTTCTGTTTCCGCAATTCTGAGCTGTCTTAATCCCTGCTCGCTTACTACCTGCCCCAGGATTTTATTTAGATGAACAGGCGGAAAAGCCAGAGGCAAGCTAAACTTTTCATCATATAAGGTCATGCAGAGATATTCACAAAGCTTTGGCAATGGTTGTCTTTTAAATGGATCAAAAACCGTGTCTGTAAAGACGTGAGTTATCTGTCTGGCACGGTCGGCGCGAAAATTGAAAAATATAATTCCATCACCATCTTTTATTGTTCCTTGGGCATTATCATCCTTGCCTGTAATTACGGTTGGGCGGATAAATTCATCGGTTTCCTCCCGCATGTAGGCATTTTTTACCGCTTCTACAGGATCCTTTTCTTTTATTCCTTCACCCAGTGTGTACAGACGAAAAGCCTTTTCCGTACGGTCCCATCTGTTATCCCTGTCCATAGCATAGAAACGGCCGCAAATGGTCGCAATAAAGCCGAAATTGATAGACTCGATATAATTCTGCAAATCTTTCACATATCTTGCTCCACTGTCGGAGAGTGTGTCGCGGCCATCGGTTATGACATGTATATAAACCCGGCTAAGCCCCTTTTGTTTAGCCATATTTAGAAGGGCAAACAGATGATTCAGATGGCTGTGTACGCCTCCGTCTGAAACAAGCCCCATCATGTGAAGCACGGAATTATCAGTCTTTACTTTGGACATTATTGAGCTTATCACCTGATTTTCGTAAAATGATCCATCATTAATTGCCGTGTTGATTCTGAGTAAATCCTGAAAGACTATCCTTCCTGCCCCAATATTTAGATGGCCAACCTCGGAATTGCCCATTACACCTTTTGGAAGCCCCACAGCTTCACCGGAACACAGCAGTTTGGTATTCGGATATTCTTTCTTCAGCCTGTCCAGGCAGGGAGTCTTGGCAAGATAAACAGCGTTTCCATTATGATTGGGGTTGATTCCCCATCCATCCAGAATCATCAACATGCAGGGTCTTGAGTTATTTTTCATATTACTTATGCTTTCACATCTTCAATTTAGGGATTCGCTTCGCTTAATTGCGAATTTAGGAATTTAGGAATTGAAGGTATTCTATTGATTTTAATCCCTTAATTCCTCAATTCCCTAATCTCTCAATTCTCTTTGCATCTGTCCATAGTCCTTCAAGGTCATAGAAACTGCGCAAAGGTTCATAAAAAACATGAATGATAACATGGCCGTAGTCGATCAAAACCCAGTGTCCTTCCTTTACACCCTCTATGCCAAGCGGCTTTATTCCGTGCTTTTTGAGATCGACCTGAATAAATTCGGCAATTGCCATGACCTGGCGGTTTGAACTGCCGCTGCAAATGATAAAAAAATCTGCAATAGAGGTCAGTCCCCTAACATCAAGAAGCACAAGGTCAATCGCCTTTTTCCCCATAACTGCTTTAACGTAATGGGCAAGAAACTCATCAAGATCATTGGTCATAGATAAAGTCCTTTTGTTTTAATAAATTCTTCTACCTTTTCAGGCACCAGAGACTTAATAGACATGCCCTGGTTGATAAGTTTGCGTATTTTTGTTGACGAAATATTTATTGGGCTTACATCAAAGAAAAAGACAGGCTGTTTATCAGAATGGATATAGCATGATTGCGAAAAGGAATAGTTGTAACCGTGAGATATGCTCTTTTTCAGATAATTTTCAATAGATTTCAGGATAATGGATCTATCAGAGCTCCCTGTCCCCGGCCTGGGAATTACAATAAAGGAGGTAAGCATGAAAAGATCCGTATAAGATTTCCATGTGTCTATCTCAAGGAAAGCATCAAGGCCGAGGATAAGATAAAGCCGGCTGCCTTTCGGCAATATGGATTTGAAATGGCAAACAGTATCGATTGTATATGAAGGCCCTGAACGTTTCAGCTCAACATCGGAAACAGTGACCGATTTAATAAGGGCGGGACAGCCTGCAACAGCAAGGCGTATCATCTCCATACGGTTTTTTGCGTCAGCCAGATCTTTTTGCTCTTTATGTGGGGGAAGGGCGGATGGAATAAGATAACTTTCATCTAAAGAAAACCCTTTTTGCACTTCTTCGACAGCCTTTAGATGTCCATTATGAATCGGATTAAATGTACCGCCAAAAAGTCCTATATGCATTACTTAAAGCCTTATCTGCCCGTCCCCGAAAACTACAAACTTAGTAGTGGTAAGCTCCTCCACTCCCATTGGTCCAAAGGCATGTAGTTTAGAAGTGCTTATGCCGATTTCGGCTCCCAAACCGAGCTGCCCGCCATCATTAAACCGGGTTGAGGCATTAACCAGGACAACCGAAGAATCGACTTCGCGTATAAAACGCCTGGCTCTCTTATAATCTGAGGTAACAATAGCTTCCGTATGGCTGGAACCGTATTTTGCCATGTGTGCGATGGCCTGATCCATATCCTCCACCACCTTTACAGCAATAACGAGGTCCAGGTATTCGGCAGGCCAGTCCTTTTCCGCTGCCTTTGTTACTTTTGGCAGGATACGGCATGTTTCAGAGCAACCCCTGATTTCAACTCCCGCCTTAACAAAGCGTTTTTCCATGGACGGCAAAAATTCCTGGGCCACTGATTTGTGAACAAGCATTGTCTCCATGGCATTGCATACGCCGGGGCGCTGAACCTTTGCATTGAAACAGAGTTCTTCAGCCATAAACAGATCTGCGCTATCATCAACGTATACATGGCATACGCCTTTATAATGTTTTAATACAGGTATCTTTGAATTTTCCACGACAAAACGGATCAAACCCTCGCCGCCACGCGGTATAATAAGATCAATAAATTCCTCCTGATTTAAAAGTGCGTTGACGGCCGCCCTGTCTCTAACAGGCACAATATTAACCGCAGCCTTTGGAAGCCCGCTTTCAACAAGAGCGTGGCCTATAATTCCGGCTAATGCCTGATTAGAATGGAGCGCCTCAGATCCACCGCGAAGCACAACTGCATTGCCGGCTTTCAGGCAAAGGCCGGCAGCATCTACGGTGACGTTTGGCCGTGATTCATAAATTATGCCTATAACACCCAGAGGTATGCGCATACGCGCCACCTGCAAACCGTTGGGCCTTATCCATGTTTTGCTCATAGAACCGACAGGGTCGTCAAGCTGCGCCACTTCCCTCAGTCCATCAGCCATAGATTTTATAGTCGAATCAGATACAGTGAGCCGGTCAATCATTGCACTTGAAAGCCCCATCTCCTTTGCGCGTGAAAGATCCTTATTGTTTTCTTTTTTTATATATGAAGCTTCTTTTTCAATTTTACCGGCAATTCCGATAAGAACCTCGGTTTTTTTAATTGACGGGCATTTTGCCATCTCTATTGAAGCAGATCTTGCGGCTTTTGCCATTTCCAGAACCGTTAATCCAACAGACATTTTTCCCCCTTGTCCCCCTTGTTTTTTTACCACGAAGAACACAAAGAAATTATAAAACCATTAATTCTGATGAACTCGTAAAAAGTCTGTCATTCTCGCGTAAGCGGGAATCCAGAAGTGTACAACTATTTGAAAAGACTGGATTCCCGTTTTCACGGGAATGACAAAATTGTGCATATTTCGACTTTTTACGACGCCATCAATTCTATGTGTCTTGGAATTTCTATCCGCCTGCGGCGGAAAATTCCTACGACTTTAGTCAAGTGGTTGACCACTCGACTACTTGACTACTCGACCAATTGCAAAGCAGATTCTAATCATAATATGTAATAGCCAGGTTGTCTCTATGTATAACTTCGTCATAAGGCTTATATCCGAGACACTCCTTAATCTTGCTTGACCTGAGCCCCATGATCTTACGTATATCGGCTGCGCTGTAGTTGACAAGGCCGGTTCCCAATTTTTTATTATCATCCATTTGAAATTCTACAGGCGCTCCGACACTGAATTTACCTTCCACACCAATAATACCGCCTGGAAGAAGACTCTTCCCTTTTTTAAGTATTGCGGTTGCGGCGCCGTTATCAATTTTGATAACCCCCTTGGGCTTCAAACTATAAGCGATCCAGCATTTACGTCCTGCAAGCTTTTTCTTTTTCGGAACAAAAAAGGTTCCGTACTCTTTTCCGGAAAGAATCTTTTTCAAAATATCAGGTTTTGCGCCACCGGCAATTACCATGGGTATCCCTGCTGAAGTAACCTTTTTGGCGGCATTTATTTTTGCAATCATTCCCCCGGTTCCGAGAGCGCCTGGAATATCGCCCGCAAGTTTTTCAATGCTCCTTTTTATTGTGGATACAACCGGAATCAGCTCTGCATCCGGATTGCTGCGAGGATCTTTATTATAAAGCCCGTCAATATCGGTAAGATTGATTAGAATATCGGCATCCATCAGCATTGTAATCATGGCGGCAAGATTGTCATTATCTCCAAATCTAATCTCTTCCACTGCAACAGTATCGTTTTCGTTAATAATCGGAACAAACTGCCATGACAACAAGGTGTTTAAAGTGTTTCGAGCATTTAAGTATCTTTTTCGGTTGCTGAGATCTTCGCTGGTCAGAAGAATCTGAGCTACTCTTTTCCCATATCCGACAAATGCCTTTTCATACTCCATGATAAGTCCGGCCTGACCGACAGCGGCAATTGCCTGCCTTTTGGGGATTTCATCCGGCCTTTTGGAAAGTCCGACTTTCTTTATCCCTGATGCCATAGCCCCGGATGAGACAAGGATAATCTCTATTCCTCCGTCAATAAGATAACAAACCTGCCTGCTGATGGACCTGACAGCTTTTAGGTTCAACCCGTTATCTTTGGTGAGGACTCCGCTGCCAATTTTAACAACAACACGCCTTGCGCAATCAAAACATGATTTTCTGTTTTTATTCATACGTTTTATCTAATATCTCAAGAATCTGTAATATTAAATGGTTAACCCCTTTTCCGGTAATGGCGGAAATTAATGCTATGTTCTTTTCCTTGGCAGCGGATTGAAATATATTTGCCGCTTCTTTGGCGCCTGGAATATCAAGCTTATTCAATACAACAATTTGAGGCTTTTTTGCAAGATTCTTGCTGTATAGCGCAAGTTCCATGTTTATAGTATTATAAACATTAAGGGGATGGTTCGTGTCAATAGAGGATATATCGATAAGATGAACAAGGATTCGGGTTCGCTCTATGTGTTTTAGAAATCTTATACCCAGCCCGGCCCCTTTATGTGCTCCTGATATCAATCCGGGTATATCAGCGACAACAAAAGGTTCTCTCTTGTTTGTTTGAACTACGCCGAGGTTGGGTGTAAGTGTTGTAAAGGGGTAATCGGCTATTTTGGGTCGCGCTGAAGAAATTACGCTGATAAGGGTGGATTTCCCTGCATTGGGAAGACCGATAATGCCCACATCCGCAAGGAGTTTGAGTTCTATCTTTAGAGTTAGTGTTTCGCCAGGTTCACCCGGCTGGGCAAATCGCGGTGTACGGTTTGTTGACGATTTAAACCGTGCATTTCCCTGGCCGCCTCTGCCGCCTTTTGCTATCACAAAAGCTTCGCCTGGTTTAACAAAATCTTTTATTAGCTGTCCGGTTTCGGAGTCAACAACCAGGGTGCCAATGGGAATTTCTATTTTAAGATTTTTGCCGTTCTTGCCTGCTTTTTTTTTGCCCTGTCCGCCGGTGCCATTTTTAGCTTTCAGAATATTCTTGTATCGAAACTGATACAAAGTACGTTTTCGTGATGTTGCTACAAAAACAACATTCCCGCCTTTCCCGCCGTCTCCTCCATCCGGTCCTCCGCGGGGTATAAATTTTTCACGTCTGAAGCTTACACATCCGCGACCTCCATCCCCGGACTGAACAGTAATAATCGCTTCGTCAATGAATTTCACTCTGCATAAACACTTACTTTCTTGCGCGAACGGCCCATTCGTTCATAAGCAACAATCCCGTCAACAATGGCAAACAATGTATAATCCCGACCCATTCCAACATTATACCCTGGATGAATCTTTGTCCCAAGCTGGCGAACCAGTATATTTCCGGCCATTACCTTTTCTCCGCCATATCGTTTAACACCACGCCTTTGTCCATTGCTGTCGCGACCGTTTTTTGAACTGCCGCCGGCTTTTTTATGTGCCATTATTTCTACTCCTTACGTAATAATTCAGCCACCAAGACACCAAGATTATAATATCATTCTCTTGCAATTCATAATTCATAATTTAGGAATTTAAGAATTTAGGAATTTAGGAATTGATCCGCCTGCGGCGGACTACTGATTTTAATTCCTCAATCCCTCAATTTATCAATTATATCCCTTCTTTGTGCCTTAGTGGCTGAACTGTTACAAATGTTATTTATGCCTCAATGTTGTCTATCATAACAGCAGTAAGCTGCTGGCGATGTCCTTGCTTTTTGCGGTATCTTTTCCGTTTCTTATATTTGAAAACAATTATTTTTTTTGCTTTTTCCTGCTGAACAATATGTCCTTTAACCACTACATTATCAAGAAGCGGTCTGCCGATATTTACAGTTTTACCATCTGAAAACATGAGGACTTTATCAAAAGAAACAAAGTCACCAGCCTCTCCTGGAATCTTTTCAACCCTTAAAGTTTCCCCCTCATGAATTTTATATTGTTTTCCACCTGAAGCAACTATAGCGTACATCTTATTTAGCTCCCCTCTTAAAATTAAACATTTGACTTATTATGAAACATTCAATTACTTAAAACACTAATTTTCTCTTTTATT
>JACKQG010000706.1_pt1 | contig 47560 bp, 37 predicted proteins | sample 8237621 | NCBI WGS metagenome assembly JACKQG01 (sample SAMN15677084, study PRJNA649215) | marine metagenome | biome: marine; feature: Black Sea; material: saline water; isolation source: suspended particulate matter (SPM) from the Black Sea western gyre | collected 2013-06-09/2013-06-10 | depth... | reverse complement strand
TGACAGGCTGGAAGCCTATCCCACGCTCGTTTCCCGACTAAATCAACAGCCCGCTTGTGCAGGTCACTTCCGCGACCTTGACCCAAGGTACGTGAGAAATCCGGGCTAGCCGCCGGTGCTGCTGTCAGTTATTTTTGCCTCGATATAGACTCAATCGACGTTCCTCCCGCACAGGGAAACTCATGCTTCGCACGATAGCCTTCGCCGCGGCCGTACTGTCCACGGCTGCCGGACGGGCGGAACCCACAATGTGCTTCCGCGACGTCACGGCCCAAACCGGCATCACGTTCCAGCATACCGACGGCGGTAGCGGACATTACTACATCATGGAAACGGTCAGCGCGGGATTGGCTCTGTTCGACTACGACGGCGACGGCGACCAGGACATCTACTTCCTCAACGGCCGGCCGCTCGAAGGCGCGGAAGCCGTTCCCCCGCCCCACAACGCCCTGTATCGGAACGACGGCAACTGGCGATTCACCGACGTGACCACCCAGGCCGGCGTGGGCGACACCGGCCACGGCTTGGGCGTCGCGGCGGCCGACTACGACGGCGACGGTGATCAGGACCTATACCTGAACAACTACGGCCCGAACGTCTTGTATCGAAACAACGGAGATGGGACCTTCACCGACGTGACGCGGGTGGCCGGAGTGGGCAACGGTAACCACGTCGGCGCGGGCACCTCATTCCTCGATATCGACGGGGATGGAGACCTCGACCTGTACGCGGCAAACTACCTGGAATTCTCGGACGAGACGCACGCCGTTGACATGTCACGGGGGGTGCCCTTCTATGCCAGTCCCGGACGCTACGAGCCTGTGTCCGATACGCTCTTTCGCAACGATGGCGATGGCACGTTCACCGACGTGACGAAGGACTCCGGCATCGGGGACCACGCGGGCTGGGGTATGGGCATGGTGAGCGCCGATTACGACAACGACGGCGACACCGACGTGTTCATCGCGAACGACATGGCCGAGAACTTCCTCTTTCGCAACGATGGCCGCGGCCACTTCAGCGAAGTCGGCCTGCTCAGCGGCGTAGCGTTTGATCTAAACGGTTACCCCCACGGCAGCATGGGCGTTGATTGCGGCGACTTCGACAACGACGGCTGGCTCGATTTCTACGTCACCTCCTACCAGCGTCAGCTCGCCACGTTGTACCGCAACCTAGAGGGTAGATTCTTCCTTGATGTCACGCGAACGACCGGTGCCGCCGAGGGGACCTATCCGCTGGTGACGTGGGGCAACAGCTTCGTTGACTTCGATAACGATCGAGACCGCGACCTGTTCATTGCGTGCGGGCATTTGCAGATGAATGTCGAACAAGCCGACTCCAGCGCCAAGTATCAGGTGGAAAACCTTGTCTTCGCCAACACCGGCAAGGGGAAGTTCGTCAACGTGTCCGACCAAACCGGCGATGGACTCGCCGTGAAACTCAGCAGCCGGGGGGCCGCGTTTGACGATCTGGACCAAGACGGCGACGTCGACATCGTGGTCCTCAATTCCCGCCGAGAGCCTACGATCCTGCGCAATGACACGGAATCGGGGAACCACTGGATCCAGGTGCGACTCCACGGGACCAAGTGCAACCGAGACGGCGTCGGGTCCCACGTCCGTGTGACCGCCGGCGGTCGCACGCAACTCGACGAAGTCCACAGTGGCCGCGGTTATCAAAGTCATCATGGGATGCGTCTCCACTTCGGCCTTGGGGACTGCGATCGTGTTGAGCGAATCGAAATACAATGGCTGGGCGGCGGTACCCAAGTAATCGAGGACATGGGGGTAGATCAACTCGTTGTGGTGGTCGAAGGCAGCGACGCAGTTGCGGCTCCCCCTGTCCAGGCCGGTGGACTCATCGAGTGAGCCGATATTGAAGCGATTCCGGTGTCCCGATCCAGCCCAAGTCTCTTAGAATACAGAAACAGACGATTCCAGCGTTTTGATTGGCAGAATTCGTCGACCTTCAGTCAGAGGCACTCGGTTGGTCACAAGAAATCCATGATCAAGTTACTTGGCCTGCAACGAACGGTTTGGCTGTGTGTGGTCGCCGCCATCGGCATCGTGGTTGTTGGCGTCGTCTTCACTTCGAGTCGAAACGGTCACGACGAATCAGCCGGCCAGCCAGCGGCGGTCGACGCAGGGCTCGAACAAGCGGGCAATATCCACCTGACAGACGTGACCAAAGAGTCGGGCATTACGTTTCGGCATGACGACGGCGGCAGTGGCGAAAAATACCTTGTCGAGCCAGTCTCAGCCGGACTGGCGCTGCTCGATTTTGATGGTGATGGCCTGATCGACATCTACTTTGTCAACGGTGCGCCCCTGCCGCCGCGGAAAGCCGATCCGACGATTACCAATGCCCTTTACCTCAACGAGGGTGATTTTCACTTCCGCGACGTGACCCGTGAGGCCGGAGTGGGAGATCCCGGACACGGCCTGGGTGTGGCGGTCGCAGACTATGACAACGATGGCGATCCAGACATCTATGTCAACAATTTTGGTCCCAATGTTCTCTATCGCAACAACGGAGACGGGACCTTCGATGACGTCACCGACCGAGCCGGTGTGGCCTGCGGAAATCGCGTGGGGGCGGGTGCCTGTTTCCTGGACGCCGATGGCGACGGTTTGCTAGATCTTTATGTGTCGAATTATGTCGACATTCAGATCGAAAACCACGTCCGGCGCATGATCGACGGGTACCCCAGTTATCCCGGCCCCTTGTCTTACAAACCGGTCGCCGACGTCCTCTACTCCAACAAAGGAGACGGCACGTTCACCGATGTCAGTGAGGCCAGTGGCGTCGGTCAAGTGGCGGGCAATGGCATGGGAATGGTCTGCGCCGATTGTGACAACGATGGCGATACGGATATCTTCGTCGTCAACGACGGGGTGGGCAATTATTTTTTTGAAAACGACGGTTCCGGCCGGTTCGAGGAGGTGGGCGTTCTCTTGGGGCTGGCATACAACTTCGCTGGAAGTCCGCTGGCGAATATGGGTGTGGATTGCGCGGACTACGACAACGACGGGTGGCTTGACTTCTACACGACCTCGTACAGCCATGAATGGCCGGTCCTGTATCGAAATCAAGAAGGCGGCTTTTTTGAGGACGTCACGAGCATCACGGGGGCCGGCGCCGGATTGGAACCGCATGTTAACTGGGGGCCGGCGTTCGCCGACTTCGATAATGATGGTGACCGCGACCTCTTCGTCGCGGTCGGTCACCTTGACCAGAATATTCGTCGCCGGGACTCGAACACGGCCTTCCGCGCGCGCAACGTACTTCTGTCGAATTCTGGTGATGGCAGATTTGTCAATGTGTCAGACCGTTGCGGCGATGGGTTGGATTCTGTCGAAAGCAGCCGGGGCATTGGGTTGGACGATCTGGATAACGACGGCGATTCGGACGTTATCATCCTCAATTCTCGTGCCGGAGCTACGATTCTGCGAAACGATACAGAGAATGTGAATCACTGGCTCCAGGTTGAACTTCGAGGTACGCAAGCCAATGGTAACGGCGTCGGTTCCCAGGTTCGTGTGACCGCCGGCGGTCGCACGCAACTCGACGAAGTCCACAGTGGCCGCGGCTATCAAAGCCATCATGGGATGCGTCTCCACTTCGGCCTGGGGGGCTGCGATCGTGTTGATCGAATCGAAGTGCGATGGCTCGGCGGTGGTACGCAAGTAATTGAGGACATCGGGGCAGATCAACTCGTTGTGGTGGTCGAAGGCAGCGACGCAGTTGCGGCCTCCCCTGTCCGGGGCCGTGGGCTTCACGAGTGAACCGATGTCGAAGCGATTCCCGTGCGCTGATCCAGCGCGAATCGAGCTCTGCTGCCGGCAACGCATCTTCCAGTCCAGGGAACATAAGGGTATACAAGAAGGACATTCTGCCCCTTCGACGGGAGGGATTTGTGGACCTCCAATCCGGAAGCATTCAGAGAGTCAGTAACCAAACAGTGTTCTTCGAGCGTCGTTCCGACGCGCAACATCACATGGGATGAGTTCAAGAGTCCCGATGCCACGACTGAAACGCAAGAGACGTATATCGCAGCAAGTGCAGCCCTTACCGGCTTCGAACCACGGGAGGCCGAAAAGGTACGCTGTCTTGGTAGCGACTGGGATTGCCATTCTTGCCATCGCCGGGGCGGTCTTCCAGGCATTGCGTCTGTTCCGGGGGGAAGAACGCGAGTTTTCCGACGCCCCTCCACGCAATCCCGTTGCCGACTTTGAACTTGATGCGTGGGCGAGCGTCCTGAAGGACGCCCCCTTAGCGGTTGATGGCCCAGCCGCGGAGTTTCAGTCCCAAATGTATGGCATCGTCGAGCCGCTTGTGGGAAAGCTGCCGAATAGTACGCGCGCACGCTGTCTGTTAGCGTCCGTGCATCGACGCTTCGTCAGGAATGCGGAAGCGGCTCGCGAGTTGCAGCAGTGTCTTGCCCTGGATCCCGCCTGCGCCGAAGCCCATTACTTGTTGGGGCTCCTGGCAATGGGGGTGAGCGACAACCCGGCGGCCGAGAAGCACCTCCGTATCGCTTTCGACATCGATCCTCGGTGGGCCGATGTGCCGTTGCAGTTGGCAAACGCGCAAATATCGCAAGACAAGCCTCGTGACGCGGTCCAGACACTCGAGACGTACTTGAAGCTGGATCCAAGGGATGCAGGAGCGTGGTGCGAACTTGGGCAGGTCTATCAGAAATTGGACGACTGTAACAATGCAAAACGCTGCCATCTGACAGCGATTGACGTCGCCCCGGATTTCTTCGAGGCCTATTACGGGGCGGCCAAAGCGTTGCGGGAACTTGGCGCAGCAGAAGAAGCCCAGAAGTATCTCGATAGATTCCGCCAACTGCGAACCTCGGAGACCGAGAGCGTTCGAGTAGAAAGAGCCAAAGCGACCGATGAGGATTACAAGCGAAAGGCTATCGTTGATATGGCCACGCAAGCCGGCGCAGCGTATGCGATGCACGGGTATTATGTTGAAGCGGAGGAGTGCTGGACGAGAGCGACGACGCTAGAGCCGACGCGCATCGAATGCCAGGAGATGCTCTGTCGCTTGAGACCGGGTGATGCCGAACGCTGGCTGAGTCTTGGCCATGCGTACATTCAGAATGGTCGTCCGATGGAAGCAGAATCCCCATTCCAGCAAGCAATCGAACTGGCACCCCAAGACGCCGACGGATACGCCGCGTTGGCCCAAGTTCACATGTTGCTCGGTAAAGACCTTGGGAAAACGGCCGAACTGGCTCGGACCGCCGTGAAATTGGAGGCGACGGCCCCCAACTACTTCGTGCTGGCTGCGGCTTGTGAGCGCATGAAGGATTGGCCGGGTGCCAAATCGGCTTTGAGGCACGCTATCGAGTTGGATCCCGACGATCCGGTCTATCAGGAAGCTTATGACAAACTGCAGGAAGATCAGAGCCCATAAGCAAGATCGGCTCGTTGTGATGGTCGAGAATCCAGGCGGAGGCGACTGATTTGGTGAATCGTGGAACAGAATCGTGCGAACTGCCTGCGCGGAGAAGCACGGCGCCGGAGAACACGCTACAGCGCTGGATCAGTGGGTGTGTCTTCTTTCTGCTGTTCTACTTATACGTGTGGCTCGTGATCGACCCGAGGTTGCTGCATCACTCTCTGGGGCTCCTCTGTTCCTACCACTGCGTTTCCTACACCACCGAGTGGTCGTTCTTCTGGGAGTGCGTTTCCAGACCGGGCGGAGTCGTCGATTATGGTGCGCGGTTCCTTTGGCAGTTTTTCTGCTATGGTTGGATGGGGGCCCTGATCGTGACCGCTGCCGCCTGGACCACAAGCCTGGCGGTCGACGTTCTAACGCGGCTTGCGGATCGACCTCGTGGGCTCGTGGTCCGCTTCGTCCCTGCCGTTCTTCTCGCGGTAATCTGCGGCCACTACGAGCAACCGCTGAAAACGGTACTATCGCTGCTTGTGGCTTTTGTGTGCTTTGCGGCCTATCTGCGCTGGAGCTCACGAGGCGGAGGCGGACGATCAGTCGCTCTGCTGGTTCTCACCTGCGTTGTCGCATTCCTTTTGGCCGGTTCGGGTGGCCTGCTGTTTCCGTGCCTTGCGGCGATCTTCGAGTTCATTCATCGTCGGCGAGGACTAGTCGGGCTAGTTGCCCTGCTATGTGTGGCGGGGGTGCCTTTGACTGTGGGCGCTGCGGTCTTTCGAATTCCCTTCGGCGAACAATTCTGGAGTTGTTTGCTTTCGGACGAGCAGACGGGCCGACCGAGTTGGCTCTTCACCGGGCTATACCTCTTCTTCCTGGCCGCATTCGTCGGAGCTACTTGGAGTCGCCACTGGCAAGCCGGCCGGGCTTCGACAAGAGAGAGACGCAGGAAGTCGGAGTCGACCATGCCCTGGAGAATGCGGATGCCTCGTTTCCTGCAGGTGGGAGAATCCGGATTCGCGATCAGACTGGCCGTTGTTTGCTTGACCGCCGGCGCCATCGCCTGGAGCACGCTCGATCGGAGCGGCCGGCTGGTGCTACAGTTAGACTACTATTGCCAACACGGGAAGTGGACAGAGGCTCTGGATTCCGCCGCTCGCTTGCCCACCGGGCGGGTGCGTGCATACGCACACCGAAATGTCCTTTTGGCGCTTTGCCGGACCAGCCGACTTCTCGACGAGATGTTCCACTATCCACAAGTGACTGGGGACCCTTACTACCGGTTGGTTGTCGAGGGAGGAAATCTGCTGTTCTATACACAGGACAGCCGAATCTTTCTGGAGCTTGGGCAGGTCAACCTGGCCGAGAAGTGTTGCCTGGAGGCCATGGTGCTGTCAGGCGAACGGCCGTCGATTCTCAAGCAGTTGGCGGTGATCAACATCGCCAAGGATCGACCAGAGACGGCCAAGGTGTTTCTGAACAAACTTCGCAAGACACTGCTCCACCGCAAGGAAGCCGAGGCAATGCTAAATCGGCTCGAGCAGGATCCCCGTATGGATGACGACCCAACCGTGGGCCGGCTTCGGCTGTTCATGGCCCGCAAGGACCTTGCCTCGATAAAGGTCAACTGGGAGGAATTGCTGGTGGGGCTTCTGGATGAGAAACCGGACAACAGAGTCGCCTTCGACCTCCTTAACGCACTCTACTTGCGGAATCTCCAAGTGGACAAGGTTGTGGAGAACCTTTCGTCCTTGGAGCGTTGCGGATACCGTCGGATTCCGCGCCACTTGCAGGAAGCGATTATTGTCCAAACCGCGCGGACCGGCGGACGCCTTGCCGTCCCCAAGGAATTAGTCGCCTCAGAGACCTTTCAGCGAGCCAAGCTGTTTTCTGACATCTTCCGCAGATTCCCTGATCGCCAGGAAGCGGCTCGAGTGTCTGCAGAGGCTGGTTTGGGGAGTTCTTATTTTCATTACTATGCTTTCGGTGAATCGGGCTTGTGAACAGGTTCAAGATAGCGCGAGGCCATCGGATACTGCTCGTAGCCGCCGTCACTGCCTCGATCGTCACGGTGTCATGCGTGAAGTGGCTGCGCCGCGTACCGAATCTGCGCGACGCGTTGGTTGTGGCAGCCTTGCCCCGGATTCGACCAGACTACGCTGGAGTCACCGTTCCCGCCAATATCGCGCCGCTGAACTTCTTGATCGACGAAGAAGGCGATCGCTTCTTCACCGAGTTAAGTTCCAGTGTCGGCGATTCGATCAAGATCGCTTCCAACTCCCCTGACGTAGTGATTCCTCAAGAGCCATGGCGACGACTCTTGGCGACGAATCGTGGAGAGAAGTTGCGCATCAACGTCTTCGTCGAGAAATCTGGGCAGTGGCACAAATACGCTGCGATCACTAACCGAATTGCCGAGGAAGATATCGATGCGTATCTGGCGTATCGCTTGATTGAACCGGTCCATCAGATGTGGCGAGACGTAACCATCCAACAACGTGAGTTGGCGACCTACCAGGAGTCGAACGTGTTGGACGGGATGTCCTTGGAAAAAGGCTGCATCAATTGCCACAGCTTCGCCAACAACGATCCTAATCGCATGTCAATCGGAATGCGTAGCCGGAAGTACGGCGTCGCCACCCTTGTTGCGGATCGCGGCGCGGCAAAGAAGGTAGGAACGAAGTTCGGCTACACAGCATGGCACCCCAGCGGCCGCTTGGCGGTCTACTCCATGAACAAGAGTTGGCAGTTCTTTCACACGGCTGGTGCCGAAGTCCGCGACGTGATCGATATGGACTCGGCCTTGGCATATTACGTCGTGGAGAACGAGAGTGTGGCCAAAGTGCCGGCTGCCTCCGACAAGCTGCGTCTGGAGACCTATCCTACCTGGTCTCCCGACGGCCGTTGGCTCTACTTTTGTAGCGCACCGATGCTGTGGCCCGCCAAGGATGCCGAGCTGCCGACACGCTACAAGGAGGTCCGGTACGACCTGATGCGTGTCAGCTACGACCTGACAACTGGCCAGTGGGGAGATCCTGAGACGGTGCTCTCAGCCGAGGAAACGGGAATGAGCATCTTGCTGCCGCGGATCTCGCCTGACGGTCGGTTTCTGCTGTTCTGCATGTGCCGCTACGGGTGTTTCCCGATTTATCAACCATCGAGTGATCTCTACATGATGGACTTGTCCGCTGGTGAATACCGCCGACTCGAGATCAACAGCGAATTCTCAGAGTCATGGCATTCCTGGTCGAGCAACTCGCGGTGGATCGCCTTCAGCAGCAAGCGTCAGGGAGGGCTGTTCACTCGGTGCTTTCTTAGCTTCGTGGACGAGAACGGAGTGGCGCACAAGCCGTTCATGCTGCCTCAAAAGGACGCGCGGTTTTACGACTCGTTCTTGAAGACGGTGAGCGTGCCAGAGTTGATCAACGGGCCGGTGCCGATCTCGGCAAAGACACTGTCTCGCGTTGCCCGATCCGATCAAGCGATCACCGTGGACGGGATCACCGGCGCTTCCAAACCGGCTGGCGCGTCCGAGCCGTGGCAACCGACCAGGGAATAGGGAACGGCGATAAACATCCCATTTTCGAGATCAATGTGACCGCTTGTTTGATCGGCCCAACAAGGAACAATGCACGGTGGTGGCACACGGCGAGCGCCGTTCGGCGAACTGCGGCTTATTCGCATGACACGGATCAACTGTTCGCCGTGTGGAACCAGTTTCTCATCATCATGCCAAGACAACACGACCGCTGCTGGCGTCGCGCGCCGTCTGGTAAGATGTACCGCACGTGGCCAAGGCTGTCCGGTTCGGTAGGTCCCGCTTGCCGAGCGGGACCTGGACAAGTGCGAAGGCTGGCAACAGAAGGTCCCGCTCGGCAAGCGGGACCTACCGGCGGTATGGCAGCCGTCTGACCCGAATTGTGCTCGGACCATCATGCGTTCTCGACTCGTAGAAATCGGCCGGCTCTTTTTGAAGATCGGAACCATCGGCTTCGGTGGGCCGGCAACGTTCTATGCGCTGATGGAAGACGAAACGGTCCAGCGGCGTGGATGGCTCACTCGTCAGCATTTCGTCGACTTGCTCGGTGCCACCAACCTGATCCCTGGACCAAATGCCACCGAAATGGCCATGCACATAGGTTATGTGCGTGGCGGAGCCATGGGCCTGATTGTGGCTGGATTCGGTTTTATCTTCCCCGCGGCATTGGTGACTGCGGCTTTCGCCTGGCTGTACGTGCAGTACGGTCAACTGCCGCACATCGCACCTGTGATCGCCGGCATCAAGCCAGCCGTGTTGGCCATCATTTTCACAGCCGGTTGGCGTTTGGGGAAGAAAGCGATCAACGGGTGGATTGTAGGTTTCGTGGCAGCGGCAGTGGTCGTTGCCTCGATGTGCGGTGCGCGCGAGGTGCCGGCGCTATTTTGCGCCAGTTTGATTGGCACGGCGTGGCTGCTTCTGGCCCGACGATCGAGTAACGGTGACGGAAAATCCATCGGGGGAATGCTAGCCGCGGCTGCCGTGGGCGGCGGCGCGGCCGGCACGGCGCGTGCTACGTACGCCGCCCCGCTCGCCACGCTGGCGGCCGCTTCTACAGTGACCGGCAGTGCAGTGTCTCTGTTGAAGATCGGGCTGTTCTTCCTGAAAGTCGGTGCGGTTCTGTACGGTACCGGATATGTATTGTTCGCCTATCTGCACGGCGGACTGGTGGATCAGTACGGTTGGCTGACCGAGGACCAACTGCTGGACGCCATTGCCATCGGCCAATTCACCCCCGGGCCGATTGTGTCCACGGCAACGTTCATCGGGTACGTCCTGATGGCCGGCGACGACGGCAATCACATGCTCGGAATGGCCGGTGCCGCCGTCGCTACCGCCGGTATCTTCCTGCCATCGTTTGTATTGGTCGCGATCACCAATCCCATCATTCCCAAGCTGAGGAAGAGCCGCTGGACGGCGGCTTTTCTGGATGCGGTGAATGCCGCATCGATGGGCTTGATGGCCGCGGTGACAATCAAGCTGGCATGGCGGATCTTCTTTCCCAAGAGCGAGTTGCTCTCGCCAAACTGGCAGGCCCTCGTTATCGCGATCCTCGCAGGAGCTGTCCTGTTACGGTGGCGAGTCAGCGCCGTGTGGCTGGTACTGGGCGGTGCCGCCGCCGGCGCGCTGTTCTGGCTCGTGGGTTGGTAGCGGTAAGTACCCGCTCACAAGTTTTCGAACATCTGGCGATGGCTAGAAACCCGGCTCTTTCGGAAAAGCCGGGTTTCTTCTTGGTCAAAAACCTTCTGATCCGGCACTTACCAGGCTTCCCGGAATTTCGTGAAGAAAAAACTTGGAGTCCGCGCAGAATCATTCTGCAGACCGGGTAACTACCACTGAACGGACACACGGAAGCAAGAAAACGACGGCAAGGAGGCCGACACACTGGCACCACCCAAAACCCGCTTTTTCGTCCAAGGAGCAGAACGATGACCAACTTGACTCGATCCAATGTCGCCCCCACCGCCCCCACCCAACAGCTCAGGAAAGGAAGAGAAACGATGAAAAGTATCACGCTCAAGTCCCTGGTCGCCGTACCCGCAATCGTGTTTGTGTTGGCTGCTTCGTCCGTGGCAACGGCCGTTGACGGCCCCTTCGAGGGAGCGGCCAACGGTCCGATCTACCAGCATTCGGTGCAAGGCATCGACTACGTCTGGCCATACACTCTGGCGGATGCGGAAACGAAGGCCGTCGCCAATCTGAATGCCTGGAAGAACCAACACCCGAATTGTTACGTCATTTCCGAGGTCAAGACGTTCGATTGGGTCATGGTCGTCACGCAAATGCGGCCACGGTGCACGATTACGATTACGTTTGAAGTATGGCCCTGGAACTGACCGCCACCCCAAAGCGTCGTCCTCTTTGAACGCAGCCCCGAGGGTAATCTCGGGGCTCGCTTTTTGCGCTTCCGCTCCGGATGGTCCAGCCTCGATAGAGCCTCGCTCAACAGCGGTGCACGCACACGAGGCACATGTCGTCGAACTGGCTTCGTCCGCCCATGAACCGTTGGACGTCAGCCACCACGTATCGTCCGAGTTGCTCGGCTCCTGTCCCCTCGGCGGCGGCCACAGTCTGTCTCAGCCGTGAGAGGCCGTAAAAACGGTTCTCGCGATCCATGGCATCCGTAAAGCCATCGGAAAACAAGGTCAGCGACTCGCCGCTTTTCATTCGAAATGTCGACACTCCGTAAGTCGCCTCCGAATCGACGCCCAAAGGAAAACCCTTGGACTCGGTACCTGGAAACTCGACGTCCCCGTTTCGGCGACGAAGACACGGTTCGTAGTGTCCGGCGTTGAGAACGGCGACTTCGTCCGATCGGGGATCAATGACAACCATCACAAGAGTCACGAAGGTGACTTCGCAATCGCTGTCGATCAGTCGCGATCCGACAACGCTGATCGCATCGCCGAGACAAGATCTGCCAACCAGCGAAGATTTCAGTTCCCCGGAGACGATCGTTATCAGCAGTGCGGCGGAGATTCCCTTTCCGGCGGCGTCGGCAACAACGACGGCGCAACGTCCGTCCGGCAGCGCCAAGTAATCGTAGTAGTCGCCGCCGACTTGATACGCGGCGTTATAGAAATGGTAGAACTCGTATCCTTGGACATCCGGCTGTCTTCGCGGCAACAGGCTCTCTTGGATCTGGCGTGCTACGGCCAAGTCGCGTTCCAGAGTCTGTTGTCGCACGACCTGCTCATGCAGATTGGAATATTGAAGAGCCACGGAGACCAGACCCGAAACCGCCACCAGGATCTCCAAGTCTTCGTGCTCGAAGTAACGTCTGCCATCTGCTGTGTCCACCTGAAGGATCCCCAGAGCCGATCCATCCGGACCCAGCAGCGGTGCGCACATCACACTGCGGATTGGCGATTGCTGGACACTTTCACTGCCATCAAACCGCACGTCACTCTTGGCGTCTTTCGATCGAATGGCTGTCTTGGTGCTCATCACGTCGTCGGCGATAGTACGACTCACGCAGACCACGTCTCGCTGGTCTTCGTCCCGGTGCAGTACTGCTGCCGGAATTGGGCGTCCGCCGTCCGGATGTTTCAGGCCGATGAAACCGCGGTCGGCCTGCGTGAAAACGGAAAGCAGGGCCTGCAAGACCTCGTGCAGGACAGCGTCTAACTCAAGCGATCCACCCAGCTTCGAGAGCATGTCCAGCAGCGACTGCAATCTGACGTCGGCCGACGCCAATGTGCCCCTGCTGGAATCCGACAGGTCGATTCTTGAGTCGATTCTCGAGCTGCTTGCATCTTCAAAAAAATGCGTCAACTCCGCGGCGTCCGAGCCGACGGCCGTTTGGCGAATCGGCTCCGATTCACAGAATACGAGCTCTAGGTCGCCGATGGATAAGCGATCACCGTCGTGCAGCCTCACTGCGTCGGCGATCAAAGTGCCGTTCAGGAACGTCCCGTTGTTACTGTGCAAGTCTGCGACCACGAAGAAGTCGTCGATCTTCGATATTTCGGCATGGTTCCGACTGACGACTAAGTCGGTGCTGACGACGTCGAAAATCGGGGAAGCCTGATTGCGGCCTACGGGGCAAGACAGCTCGTGCACGGGAAACACTCGCCCGTGGGCGCGATCGGAAATAGCCTTCAAGACTGCCATGAGTCCACACCCCCGTGCTTTCCGAAACGCTACCTGCACATATCACGCCACGATTGCTCGCCAAGAGCAAAACGCTGCATCGTCGCAGCCAAAGAGGTCCGCAGAATGATCCAGGCAGAATTATAACACGGCGGAAGTCATTCTCCATCATTCTGCCCCCATGATTCTGCAAATCCTTTGTCCGTCGTTACTGCCCCCGCCAGCTCGTCTGGCAGGTGGACTAGTTTGGCAGGCGAGACCATAGTCTCTCCGCAACCGAAACAACCCCTGCCGCCTCGTGCGGCAGGTGAAGCAGTTCGCTTGCGGCGGCGCGTGTTGTGGTGACAGATGCACTTCACGGATTGCTGTCGGATGCGCCTGATGCGCAGTGGCCAATCGGTTCGCGGCCTGAGACAATCATCGTTACATCTGGGCTGATATAGGACCATCCCTTCGGGATTCCTGCTGGTAAACAACTCGTGGAGGATCACGCCGAAGAACGCGTTACTTCCAGAAGCACGACCGACGGAACAACACGGGAACGCCACTGAAGCCCGCGCTACGAACCTCCGCTGCAAATGAAACAGAAGCCCGGCTCTGCGAAAGCGGGCCGGGCTTCTTGTTTGCTTATCAGTCAGATTCGCATGTTAGCGAATCTTCGTCAGTCCTTCTTCGCCGTCCGGGCGTCCAAAGGGGGGTGATGCCACCCCAATGCCAGCCAACCGTCGTCACAGTACAACTGCTGCAAACTCAGCTTGCCGGCTTTCTTAAACTGGCCTGGCAATTCGATGCCTTCCGAGGCGATCTCGGTCTTGAACATGTCCTCGAATCGCTTCTTCATGAAGGTCTTCATGGCAACCTGCGAGGCACTCAGCCTTTTGCTGCCAGGAAAATCGATCTGCACCTCGCCTTGACGGGTCAGTTTGATGCCCTGGCCTATCCGCTCGAGCTTGTAGGTCGCCGAGATCTTCAACCTGTTTCTCAACTCCGTTGCCCCGCGAGTGAACTTCTTTCCGCGGATGGAAATGGTGACATTCTGATCGTCAAAACGCGTGTCGATGGGCCGTTCCGAATCGAATGTGATCGACCAGGGATCAGTGTCTTCCGTAATGACCATTTCCTCGGGCACGCTGCCGGTCAACTGTTCGACCAATTCGACCAATCGCTCGTCGGTCAACGTGACGCCGCCCAAGGCGGCCTGGGACAGGTTGCCAGCGAACGACTCGTGCAAGCGGACGCCTAAGTCGTGGTTCGCAGTCAAAGCGGGTGGTTCGCCCGGGGCTGCTAGCTGATTGGCCCCTGCCCGCAGTCCCACCACGTGCAAATAGTCGTCCGTGGTGCTGAAGTTCAAGACTTGGGGAAAAGCGTCTCGACGAAGCAAGGGATTGCGGAACTTGTTGGCGAACATGTCAGCCCCTTTGGATAGCAATTCGCCCGCCTCTCCGTCCATTTCATCTTCCGCACGCCGAGCTCCGCGTTGCGAAGCAATCGCCTCGGCGCGACCCTTGCTCTGCCTGACCCGGTTCCAGGCGATGTTCTGGGCGATCGCCGAACCGGCGATGCTGGTAACCCTGCTCCTTGTCCGGCACGTCGCCTTGGCAGGTTGGACGGTGATGCCGGTAGCGCTAACCATCATACGTTTTCTGGCATCAATCGTGGTGACGCCGCTGCTGTAGATGGTTACTGGACCATTGCGGCCAACGTTGTCGGAGGTTGTCGTCCCGCTGAGGACAATGTCGATGCAGGCGCTGTGGGCGCTCGGCACCAGATCCACAGTCGCTCGTCCTATCATGTGGGCGTCGCTACGCATGGACGTACCCAGGATGCTATCGCGCACCACCATCTCTTTGTCGACGTCGGTGTCGAGACCCGTCTTCATCATGTCCTCGGAGACCTGCACGAACAGGTTCGGATGCGAATAGTACTGACGTACCGCAGCCACCAGATCCTCGGCTTGGCCGAACCTCTCCAACCAGCCCACCGTCTTGCCGATCATAATCGCGTCTTCGGCGCTCGGCGTCTCGGCGTAGGACTCCAAACGCTTGGCTAGTTCGTCAAGGTACTGCTCATAGTATTCCTGGGATTTCTCATTCGACGAGAATAATACGGCATCAGCATATCCCCGAAGCGCCACGCGGACCGCCATGAATTTCGGGTGTTCCAGTCCGGGCACGTTCTCGTAGTACTTCAACGAGACCGATTGAAGCACTTTCCAATCAGGACCGTCCTCGGCCTGGAGCTGCTCCTCGACCTCGTCTTGCCGGAGGAACTCGTGCCACTTCTCGGTATTTTTCTTGCTGCCCGGTTGAAGTAGCTGATCTAGTCCGGCCATTGCGTCAGTCAGCCTCTTCTTGGCCTGAGCAACGCCATCGTCGGTGATTGGCTTGTACTGGTCCTTGGCGTCGCGCGCCGCTTGCGGCAGCTCATCGAGTCGCATTAGAGGAAGCTCGTCGAGCCACGCTTTCAGTGCTTTGCGGACTGCAACGAACCGCTTTCCGGTTAGACCTTGAGTTTCGCCCGAATAGGCGTTTAGAATCTCTTTGACAGTCTTCCTGTCTGCCTGATTGCCTTTTTCCAACTGCCTTGCCAACTCATCTGATTTCAGAAAACGGCGCCACGCCTGCCCGTTCTCGTTGTCGCCGAGCCATCTGTGCAATCCGTCCAAGGCCGCTGTCACCTGTGACCCGCCAGTCTGAGCCGTCGCGAAACTTGGCCAGACGACAAGCGTCCCGCAGAATACAACGATGGCTAGCAACACCCTACCGAATACGCGCATAACGCCGCTCCTTTGATTAATTCAGTCAGACTCCGTCCCCGCAAGAACCATATTTCTTATCATGGATTATCGTTTATCGCTATGTGTCGCCGTTGAACTTGCTGCTCTCGTCGGCATGTCTTGCGGAAGCCGGTCTAAGTACGTATGCGCCACAACCGACGTGCGTTCACCAAGAAATTCGGCAGGCAACTGCACACAAGTATACCAAGACGATGCCAGTTGAGGCGATGGACATCCACAAATTGCGCCCGTCTGACTCTCACTTCTTACCCAATCGGCGCTTTTCCGCAAAGAAACGGCTTAGGATATCGCCGCATGGCCCGGCCATAACGTTTCGTATCACCTGGGCACGGTGATTAAGTCTTTCGTCCCCCAACGCGTGATAGAGCGATTCCACGGCGCCAGCCTTGGAATCCGTCGCTCCGTAGACAACGACCGGGATCCTGGCCTGGATAATCGCGCCGGCACACATGAGGCACGGTTCCAGCGTCACATACATCGTGCAGTTCTCCAATCGCCATCCACCGACGGACTCGGCCCCTTGCGTGATCGCGATCACCTCCGCGTGGGCCGTGGGGTCTCGAAGCTGCTCCCGCTGATTGTGCGCCGACGCGATGATGCGGGTGCCCTGGACAATGACAGCACCGACCGGGACTTCGTCCTCCGACAAAGCCCGTTCGGCCTCCAGAAGCGCCTGACGCATGAAGTGCTCGTGCATTTACTCCTCGGACGTTTCAATAATCGCTATTTGCCGAACTGACGAATTCGAGTATGACATTCGTGACACCCCCTTTTCGGCCGCCTCTTGGGCATCGGTCCAAATCGAATCCCATCGGCGAATCATAGCCTAATCGGAGATTGTCGACAGCGAAACCAAGCTTGCGGGAAGCCGTCCACCGCCAACGAAACGAGACTACCGGCCTAGCGGCCTTCGCCATGAACCTCCGAATGTCATCCTCTGCGAGAGCAACCGCGATTACGCTGCTGGTGGTGTACTGGCTCTTGCTGTTTGTCAGCACGCATACGCCTTCGGGCGCGATCCCCCACCCTAGGGTATGGGACAAGCTGCTTCATTTTTCAGCCTACGGGGGCCTGACGTTTCTTCTCGCCTGGCCTGTTACGGCACGCTCCGGGCCCTCTGTTGGTACGTACGTGTATCTGTTGGTCATCGCTGCCTGCTATGGGGCAGTGGACGAACTAGGACAAATCCTTGTGCCCGGCCGATCGGCCGAGATCGGGGATTGGGTCGCAGACATGATGGGCGCTGTCGTCGGCCTGGCTGCGTATCGGCTCTGCCTTGCCGCCGTTACCACCATTCGCTCGCAGACCGCCGAGGCGCGCCGGCCGATCACTGTACGGGCCAAGGGACCAAGATTCGCCAAGAAAAAAAGAAAGCCGAGCGAAGTGCGCTCGGCTAACTAAAGTCACGCTGTGGGTCACAGTTGTTCGGTCTGCGGAGATTGTGTCGGCTGGATCAACTCGCGGTTAGTCGAACACGCAGTCCATGCCCAGCCGCATCTTCAGTTCCTCGAACTGTTGAATGTACTCGTCTTTCGAGGAATGTACGTGTTCGGCCTCCGTGATGAACTTCAGTTCTTTCCGGCACGGGATGTCGCGGGAACGAAAGACCTCTTCGAATCCTCCGAGTGGTTCGCCGTAGACGATCAACAACTTGTGTTCGTCGAACTGCACCTCTTGCGGCGTCGAGGGGTTGATCACGGCGATGCCCGTGCAACCATCGTTCAGCAGCAGGTCTTCGAAATCCCACAAGATGCTCGTCAGAACCGGCATGTCGATGTGTTCACGGTACAGATCTTGATGGCGGCCGCGCGACTGGTCGTGGCTGCTTTCCAGCACAACGTCGACCTCGCCGCCCAACGGATCGAGCGACTCCATGAACAGGTCGAACAATCCCTCGGATGAAGCCGAAGCCATCAGCACAGGGACCGTGTTGCCGTTCGACTCGTCGTGGTATTCGTCGTGACGGTATCCTGGCCGCGGGGTCACCTGCAGGTCGTAGGACGGCCTGATCGCCTCGGGCAGCACGAAATCGCCATATCGGGCCACGCCAAGATGCGCCTCCAACTCCTCTTCTGAGAGATGTTCGAAGCTGCTGCCGTGCTCGACTCCTGCCGTCTCTTCGTGCAGGACGTTCATGAAAAACCGTTTGAGGAAGCCCATCTTCATCCTTCGGCTCTCTTCTAGTGCTTCTCGCTCGTAGCGGCTGTGTGCATCGTTGCGATCCATAGTTCCTCACTGAAAACCTAGGTTATGATTTTTCGCGTGCAGTGGCGATTTGGCGCTATTTCCAACTCCCTCGAACCATCAGTGCCTTCGTCGGCAGATTCCGCATAATTGGCAAAGCACTCAGATTCCGTCCGTCCGAACCTGCGGCCACGCTTATCGAAGTCTACCACTCCGCCGAGCGGCGGTCGGAGGAATGCAGGTTGCCTGTGGCAAAAACCACGCACCGAATTGCGGGAGCTTCAGATCGGGGAAAGTTTGCTTCCTCAGCTCCAGTCGTCTCGTGTGTCTTGCCAAGGGTTTGCTATATTGCACGGCCGTGACGGTTGCTGCGAGAAATCTCATTCTGAGTGATCGAGGTTCTGACCCATGACTAGAAACGCGCGTTGGCTGTGGCTGGCGGTCGCTGCTACTGCACTGAACGGTTCGGCCTGCTCGCCCACGCCACTGGAGGTAGGTGCCGGCGCGACATCGGCCGTTACGACCACCGATGAAACACCCCACCAGACGACGGACGCCGAACGGGCCGAAGAGATTTGGATGGTCTGCCGATCGGGCGATTCTAAAGTCGGATACACACATACACGGGTGGAACCGGTCGACGACAACGGTACAAAGCGCCTGCAATTCTCGTACGAAGACCAGCTTACGATGAAGCGGTTCCAGGACACGACGGTTGTGAGCACCAAACTAAGCAGTCTGGAAACGATGGATGGTCGCATCATTCGATTCCGCACTGAAATGAAGACGGGCCCTGGAGCCATTGTGACCGAAGGCCGGTACGAGGACGGCAATCTGGCAATGCAAACCAAGGCGGCAGGAAAAGCGGAAAAACATAGGATTCCGTGGGATTCCCAATGGGGTGGCTTCTTTGTGGATCAGCAGTCGTTGCGGAACAAGCCCATGAAACCGGGCGAGACGCGAAGCCTGAAAGCCCTGTTGCCCATCCTCAATCAAGTGGGCGAAATACGCATGAAAGCCGTCGGAAACGAGGCCGTTTCGCTGCTGTCAGGCTCGCGGCAATTGCTGCGGATTGACATCACGCACGACCTTGGCGCGGCTCAACTGAAGACGAAGATCTGGACGGACGAAACCGGCAGGGCATGGAAAATGCGCGACCTGCAGCTTGGTCTGGAGTTCTATCGCACGACCCAGCAGGTGGCGCTAGCTGAAGACGATGTCGCGGCATTCGATCTGGGAAACGACATCGTGGTCAAGGTCGATCGCCGCCTGGATTCTCCCCATCAGACGCGGCGTATCGTTTACCGTGCAAGGTTGAAAGACGGCGACGTCAAATCCCTGTTCGCCGCCGGGCCGTCGCAAAGCGTCAAGGCCATCGACGATCACACGGCCGAGGTGATCGTTCAGGCCATTCGGCCAGGCACGCCAAAGGAAGTCAATGTGCCCACGGAGGACCGTCCCACCGAAGCGGACTCGTCGTCCAGTGCGATGATTCAGAGTGACGACACGCTGGTTACGGCCATGGCCCGCACAGTGGCCGCGGACCAAACGGATCCATGGAACATCGCGTGTGCCCTGGAACGTCATGTTAGGGCGAAAATCCGCCTGAAGAACTACTCGACCGCCATGGCTACCGCCGCCGAAGTGGCCAAAACGCTCGAGGGGGATTGCACGGAACACGCTATGCTGCTGGCAGCATTGTGCCGCGCGCGGAAGATCCCGGCCCGCGTAGCGATCGGGCTGGTCTACTATTCGGCGGATCAGGCGTACGCGTACCACATGTGGACGGAGGTCTGGATCGAGGACCGCTGGATACCGATGGACGCCACGTTAGCGCAGGGTGGGATCGGCGCGGCCCACGTCAAATTCTCGCACTCCAGCATGCACGGTTCGAGCGCTTTGGCCGAACTCTTGCCCGTGATTCAGGCCATTGGTCGACTGGAACTGGAAGTGGTGGCCGTGGAGTGACTTGCGAAGGCTATGTAGAAGCCTACCGTTAGTCGGCTTCCTAGTTGCCTTGCGCGTCGCCGTCTGCCTCGCCCTCGCCGCCCAGCGGCTTTAGATTGCGCACCACGAATAGCAGTTCGCAGGGGAAGTCCCCAGTGGCAATGGCCTCGGGTGGCGGCCCGGCTCCGACGATGTTGGGATCGAGTTCCTCGGGCATATCATCCTTTGACGCCGCACTCTTCGGAGCCGGTGACGGCTCCATGAGCGACGGTTCGACCCATCGGATCGAGCCGAAGACGCCAAGATTGCGAGCCGAGCGGCTAAGAATAGCAAGGTTTGCCATAAGTTGGACGGCTTGGCCGCCTTCGTCCGACACGCCGGAAGCCTCGCAAAGGCGATGCAATATCCGGTCCTGGGCGTCCGCGGTCGTCAGGTTCAGGAAGAACGAAGCGACGCCCACCGGGCGGCTTTTCAGATCGTGATACATGTGATCGGCATCGCGCGCCGAGCAGGAAACCAAGTACAACTCGACTTCGTCCATGTCGTCCTGATCCTCGGGCACGATCTGGACGCCTTGCAGGAACCTATGCTTCAACAGCGCCTTCTCACGCTTCGGGCCAACCGCCACGGTCTGGCGGAATCGGATGTTGTGACGCTTCAGAAGATTGGCAAAAGCAGCGTTTTCCACACCTTCCGGCGTAATGGCCAGTTCGTAAACCAAGACGAGCCGTTGCCCGGAGTTGCGCTGAATCGAACTGACAACTCTCCACTGCGACTGTTCGACGTCGGTTGGGCCCGGCGGGCCAATCTGATGCTCGCCTGTTTCACCGGGCGACTCGACGTCGACCAACGCCGGAGAATCCTCCCCAGGGGCGACACTCGGATCTCTGACGACGCCCGGCGTATCGGTGCCCGTGCCCGGCCCCACCAAGTCAGCATGGCCACCACCGCCTCCTTTGGGGAGCGTGAGAGCAAGCACGACGGCGGTGGCCACGGCAACAGCCGCCCACACGTACACTCGCCAACGCACTCGACGTCCGATAGACGCCGGTTCGGGGGCTGTTGCGACCTGCGCGACCGTCTGGTCACCGTCGGTCGTCGATCCTAACAACATCTGGCGTTCGGCGCGTCGCACCACGCGATCGGCGAATCCATCGTCCAGATGATACGTTGGAAGCGATTGCAGCGTATCCCGCAGGTCACGCAGATCTCCCAATAACTGGCGATGTTCAGCGTTCGTCTCCAGTTGCTGCTCTACTCGCTGGCGATCCGATTCGGCCAACTCTCCATCCAGATATGCGCTTATCAACTCGTCGGCAGAATCCGACTCTTCATCCTCACCGGCAGAGCCCGGAGAGATTTGTTCGATCTCGCTCAGAATGCGATCGTACATGGCCTCGCCCACTCGATACTGCGGAAGCAACCGCAAGTCGTTGCTCAATTGGCGGAGTTGTCCGAGAAACCGGCGAAGCTCGTCGCTATCGGCCAGCATGCGCTCCACGTCCCGCCGCTCGTCGGACGACACTTCGCCGTCCAAATAGGCGCTTAGCAATTCTGTGTTGAACGTATCCCGCCCGCTCATGACATTCATTTCCGACGGTAGATCGAAGCTGGCCGTTCAGGAAACCGCACAAGCAATTTCCTATATATGTCAACGCATTAGGCCGACCGCGCAACCTCCCCCCGTAGACTCAAGGTCGACCGTTTTTCAAGACGAAAGCCACCTAATTCGTGGCATTTGAACCACTCCGCTCCCCGTTCCACAGTCTGCGACGCTGGGCGACTTCAAGAAGTTCCTTTGCCAGTCGTTTTTCGCGCCGAACGTCCTCTAGCGCCCCCTCTAAATGGCTGTTCTCGCTCGCAAATCGCCCCAAATCCTCTTCGTCTAACCAGTTAACAGTCAGAAACATAACGGAGAAAATGGGCGTTAATCATGCCGCGTCCAACCGTTCAATTTTGCGTGGGTGGTTAGTGGGATAGGCTTCCAGCCTGTCATGTCTGGCAGTCGAACTGCTCGGCATCCCAAGATGCTGTGCAAGCATGACAGGCAAGATGCCTATCCCACGCCAAGATTGAACGGTATTTTGTTTGACCGCAAGCCGAAGGCGTGCGGTTTGAACGAGCGAATGGACATACCCCCCGCGGCAGCAGTATAAGGGGCTGCAGTGCTGCTTCAAGCCGGCCTTTCCCGACTGAAAGCGGATGCGGCTAGAAAGCCGAGGCGAGGATGTTCAGTATATCCTTCTGCGTCGAGACGCGAGGGTTGACCCACCGGAGGCGAGCGATTGCGAAAGACTTTTCGGCGAAAAGAGGTAGCTGAATCGATGCCCCGCCAATGTCGCGAATTCGTTCGGGAATCCCGATTTCGCGTTTGATTCGCTCGACGGCAGCAATCGCCAGCTCTGCCGCATCCTCTTCGCTCATCCCGCTGGTATCCTCGCCCAGCAGCGACGCGATTCGCGCGAACGTGGGCTTGCGTTCCGGTAGATTGAACCGCATGACGTAGGGCAGCAGCATGCCGTTGCCCGCCCCGTGAGAACAGTGCAGAGCGCCGCCGATTGGGTATTCCAGTGCGTGTACCAGCGCCACGCCACAGTTGGAAAAGGCAATGCCGGCCAGTGTCGCAGCCAGAGCCATTTCGTCTCGCGCCGCGTGATTGTCGCCGTCTTGAACGGCCGCCACCAAGTTGCGGCCGATCAGCTCGATCGATTGCTCGGCCAAACACTCACCCAATGGGAAGCGCCCTTCGTAGGCGCTTTTCTCGCCGGGGGGCAAATCCAGCGATTGATAGTCAACGGCCGTGTACGCTTCGATCGCGTGCGTCAACGCGTCGATGCCCGCATCGGCAGCCACCTGGCGAGGACATTCATACGTCAATTCAGGATCGACCACGGCCAACGCCGGCCGCAGATAGTTGCTCAGTGTGCTGACCTTCAACTCGTTTGCCGTGTCCGTCAGCACGGCCGCGTGCGACACTTCGCTTCCGGTGCCGGAGGTCGTGGGGACGCAAACCAGCGGCAGCACCGGGCCCGGAACATTGTCGAATCCGAAGTAGTCGCTTGGCTGGCCGCCGTGAGCATAGACCAAGGCGGTAATCTTCGACAGATCCATGTTGCTGCCGCCGCCGAGGCCCAAAACGGCCTGTGGCTCGAACTGCCGAGCGCATTCGATTGACCGCAACGCCACCTCGATCGACGGCTCGGCCTCTCCGTCGGCAAAAGTCTCCACCGTGATGCCCGCCTCTTGGATCGCCTTACGAACCCGCTCGTCAATTCCGGCTTCCACAAGGTTCTTGTCCGTAACGATCAACAGCCGCTCGATCTTTCTCCTGCCGAGCAGCTCTCCCAGTTGGCTCACGGCGCCGGGTCCAAAAGTCAACTGTCCGGCCGTGTGGAAACTCCAGGTGGTGCGCATCGTGTCAAGCCTTTTCGATTAGCTTACTTACCAGATTGGCAACCAGTTCGGGATTGTCCTGTGCGACCAGATGGTCGATTTGCTTTTTCTTGACGCCCAGTGCTTCCAGGTGCCCGGCCAGACTCTTCCAGTGCTTTTCGCGCTTCTTGCCTTGGCTCAAGTAAAGCTCCGTCACGAGTTCCTGCGCTCGCTGCAACGCGATGGTTCCGCGGTTTTCGTAGTATTTTCTGATTACCCGTTGTTGATACTTGCTTCGTTGCGGCACGCTCTTGCTCCTCCTCCTTGGGCATACGCCAGATGTTGCATCTCAACATGGTGGCAGAAAAGGGGCCTCCGGTAAAGGCGTAACCAGAGAGAGGGGAAGCCAAGGCGAGCGGCGGGAATTCTCTTACCCGTGGGATAGGCTTCCAGCCTGTCGATGGTGTTGCCTGACAGGCTGGAAGCCTATCCCACGGTAAATTCTCATCTGCCGCTCGCCGAAAAAGAAAAGCCCGGTTTCTTGGTCGAAACCGGGCTTCGGCCTCCTGCACGGGGCAATGTTGGTTCTTCCTCCGTCGCGTCAGTCCCACCACCAAGCGTCGTCAGGCAGATCCTCGGGGACCGATCCTACGTGCTCGGCCTGAAGGGCGCCGTAGTCGTCCACCTGAATCGCGGGACGTTTGACGTACTTACTCGAATCGACCGAAACGCCGCCGCTGACGCCGGCCAGGATGTGTTTGCGTCGGATCAAGCGATGGTTGATGACCGTTTCCACGTCGGTCGGCGCTGGCCCGACTTCGACCTGGTATTTCTGTGGATCGCCGAAGTGGGTCATGTGCCAGTCGACTTGTCCCGGCAGGTCTTCTGCCACAATCAACGCGGAAACCAATGCCAAGTCGAACACGTTCTGCAGCTCGGCGTAGATCGGGTACTTGGTCGCCAACGCTTGGAAGTGCTTGGAAAAGCTGTGCGCAAATTGCTCGTTCAGTTCGTCCGACTTGCCCGTGTGGATTCGAGCGCCGCGTTGGGTCAACATCTCGTTCTCGCTGAGCACTTTGACGCCCTGCCCCCGCAACTCGAAGGCGTTTCGGATTGGCGTGGCACGTAACGCATCGTAGTCCATCGTGAACCACCATCGCAGCACGCTCATCGGCGGCGGGGCGGCGCCGGGCGGCACCACGACCGAATCCAGATAGCTGGTCACGCCGAGAACGCCGTCTTCCAGGCCCATGCCTACCAGTTTCATCCGGTAGTCGGCCTCGACGATCACACGCGCTGCGCGTGTGCCGGGATTGATCCCTTTCACTTCGATCTTCTGCTTGCCCACGTGGTCCCGAATTTTCTTCAACCAGGATTCGCGTGCACGCCGGCCTTCCGCCAGCGGCGTCTTGGCCGATTCGTTCAAGAATGCCTGCGCAGCCGCGAGGTTCTCTTGTCGTGGCGTAATCGAGCAGGTGAATCTGCCGCCTTGGCTGATTGCGTTACGCAGGACTTCGACCAAGTCGTCCAAGTGCAGGACGGGCCGGTCTGTGTCGACGCTGACCTTTCGGCCCTCGGCGTCCATCGTCCAGTCCCCAGCCGGGCCCGCGAGTACAATGTCTCGCGTCTCGGGATAAACCAGCACATACTGCACTTTTTGCAGGCCCGCCAGCGTTTTCATCGCCTCGGTCGGCGGTTTGCCCATCGCCCAAAGCGCCTGCGTTTGCCTCTCCAGCCGCGTAAGCGAGATCTTGCGAAGTTGCGACTTCTGACGCACATCTTGGTTGCCGCACGATTGAAATGCCATCTGTCGAACGTAGGCCAGGTTTCGCCCGCCGTCGGCGAACGAAATGCGCCTCATCACTCCGCTGGCATCGACGTACACGCCGGTGGGAAACGAATCGATCGCTCCAGGACCCCCAACCGTATCCCAACTTTGCGGTGCAATCGTCGTGGTGATCAAGTCGATCAATGTGTCAAAATCGGCTTGAGAGCCGCCGCCGCGGCCCATCCATCCGCCAAGTGGCTGGCTGCCAATCTGATTGTACGCGGCGCTCCGCAGCCGGTCGTCCGACATCGACCCGGCAGTCCCGAACGCAGCATTCTGCGCCCCGCCTGCCGCCTGAGCCCGGGCAATGGCCGCCAGCATTTGGTCGCGCTGCGCGGGATCCGGCAAGTTGTTCGCCAGGGCGAGCGCCGGACCGAATTCTCCTGCGTTCAAATGGGCGTTGATCTGCCCCCCGACATTACCGCCAATTTGGGCGGAAACTGACGAGGAGAACAACAACAAGCCAAAAACCGAGGATGCTACAATCATCGCACTCATTAAATTGGGCATGCTACGAAGACTATGCCCGATTCCCATTGGGAGCTTCCACATATCGATACTCCTATTTCGACCCAGAGCCCCTGGCGTGTCGAAATCATCTGTTTCCAGCATGGCATATTCGGAACCACAAAGTCAAGCAGCTTTTCCGTTTACGCGATGCTAGCGGCAATCTTTCTGATCTTGCCCGCCGCCTAGGTGGCTGATACTATCCCGCGGCTTATACATCGTGGAATTCTCTTCGATAGCGGAAAGGAGACGTCCCCCATGCGATGGCCGGCAAGCGGGACGTGGTTGCTGGTCCTGGCGACTGTGGCGACCACGGGATGCAACCAGAATCCGTACATGTCGCCGCAGCAGATGGCCGCGTTTCAGCAACAGGGGGTCGACCCGCAGAATGCGCAGGTGTATGACCTGAACCGTCGGGCCACGGCGTTGGACCAGAATAACCAGGATCTTCACGCCCAACTGGCCCAGTCGCGGCAACAAGTGCAGGTGGTCCGCGAGCAGGTAACCCTCTTGCAGAAACAGCTCGGCGAAACGGCCAACCGCTTGAAAGACACGCAGTTGGCGAAGGAAGAAGTCGAGAAGAAGTACCAAGCCCTGGAGGCATCAGCTACTCGCCGCGGCGGCGCTATCATCACGGCCAACACCAGCAACAAGACCGTGCTCCGAGCGGTCGAAATACCCGGTTTGACCGTGCGTCAAGACGGCGATTTGGTTCGCATCGAGTTGCCGACGGATCAGCTTTTTGCCCCCGGCACACAACAACTGGTAGGAAGTGCGTTCCCCATTTTGGACCAAGTCGCCAGCGAGATCGCTCGCAACTATCCACGCCAGCTTATCGGCATCGAAGGACATACCGACGGCGCGCCCGCAACGGGCGGCGCCACCAACCACCAGCTTGCGGCTGCACAGGCCCTGGCCGTCTTTGATCAATTCACACGCCGGAATCGCCTGCCTTCGAGTCAGTTCTTTGTGGCCGCGCAGGGTTCCAACCAGCCGCTCACGTCCAACGCCACCCAGGCCGGCCGAATGCAAAATCGCCGTGTCGAGTTGATCGTGTACCCTGACACCGTCGACGCTCGCTAACCCGCACAAAGCTCACGCATTCTTCTCGGCAGCCGCTTCATGTCCCTGGGCCTTTTGCTTTCTTCACTTTGCGGGAACTGTAGCGTCGTTACGACCTGTGCAGCTTGAACAAGTCAAGAGCCCTGCTTTTTCGCCCGTTTGACAATTTGGCGCGCTCACACCAAGATAAAAACAGCGGGATTGGCATTCTAGTTGCTTTTGGGGTGAGCGTTGAGCGACGAATCGCAGTTGATCGAGCAAGCGCTGGAAGGGCATTCTGCCGCCTTCGGCGAGTTGGTGCGTCTGCATCAAGATCGCCTGTACAGTGCCGTGGTGCACATCGTCGGCTGTCGGTCGGAAGCCGAAGACGTCGTGCAGGACGCCTTCGTGCAGGCGTTCGTCAAGCTGAAGACGTTCAAACGCAACAGCCGGTTCTACACATGGCTGTATCGCATCGCCTTCAACGTCTCGATCAGTCGCCGGCGCCGCCGAAGAGTCGAGGTGTCGGTCGAACATAGCCGCGACACCACAGGCGACGAACCACTGGACACCAGTGAGTCTCCCAGCGAGCCACTGGAACAAGCAGAGCGCCGAGAGAAGCTCGAGCAGGCGATGCAAATGCTGACCGAGGAACACCGCTCGATCATCGTGCTGCGACACATGGAGGAATTCGCCTACGAGGACATCTCACAGATTCTGGACATTTCCGTAGGAACCGTACGGAGCCGGTTGCATCGCGCCAGGGCCCAGTTGCTGGAGAACCTGAAGAGAATCATGCCCGAGGAAGCGGTTAGCTGACGGGAGGGGAAAGGTGTCGGGTGTCAGGTGTCGGGGGAGAAGGGTGTCGGGCAAGACGGTGTTGACCGCTCGGGTACGCCAATTCTGAATCCCGCACCCCGTATCCCGACACCTTCAGTCCCAAGGCTCTACCCGCCACGTGCGAACATCGAGTCCGCCATTTCGGATCACGACGCGCACGGCACCTTTCGTGGCCGTATGGAGCACTCGCCCTCCGGCGTTGGTGTAGGCCGCGATTGTTGCCGGGTGTTTGTCTCTTGGACCGCCACTTACGACGACCCAATTCGGGGTGGACCATGCGGCAAGTCCAGGCGGATCGCTGTTGCTGCTCCCATGATGCGGGGCCAGGACGACATCGCAATCCACGGGTTCTTCTGCCAGGACATCGTCCAACCCAGGCGAATCCAGGTCGCCCGGCAATAGGATCGTCCTGCCCGCGTGATCGATCCTCAATACTATGCTGTTTGCGTTGTCGCCGCCAATGATGCCGCGTCGAGGAGGATGTAGCACTTCGATATTCGTCGCCCCCGTGATGTCCAAGCGATCTCCTGCGCGTATCTCGCGAATGGGAACGCCTTCGTCTTCAACCGCCGTGCGTAGTGCCTTTAGCGCCTCGCTCTCTTCCTCGAACATGACCGGTGATACGTACACGACGCCGACTGAGAAACGTTCCAGCAGGTCCGGCAGGGCGTTGTAGTGGTCCGCGTCGGCGTGAGACAGCACCACGGCATCCACATGCGTGATGCCTCGTGACCAAAGGAACGCCGACATCGAACGGGCACCGGCAATAGGGGACCCCATGCATCCCGCATCACACAACAAGGTCTTTCGACCGGGCAATTCGACAACTGCGCAAGCGCCGTGACCGACGGAAAGGAACGTACACGCAAGCCGGGCATCATCGCTTGACCGGGCCAGTCGCTCTTTGACCATTGGCGTGCATACGCCGACCGCGATCCAGGTGGCCAGCAGCGCGAGGCACCAACGGCGCGGAGGACGGTAGCGAGGAAAAGCCGCGTAAGCGGCCAAGCCGCTGTAGAACGCGACGACCCACCAAGCCGCCGGGCCCGGCACCCAGAAGTGACCTCCCCTGACCCCGTGTGCGTAACCGACCGCGCCTTCCAAAGTAGCCAGACTGAAATTGGCCAACCAGCCGAACAGATCGCCCAGCGGCGGCGCCAGCCACCCGAACAGCAGAACGCCGAATCCAAAGAACAAGGCCCCTGCGACGGGGAACCAAATGACCGGGTTCAGCGCCAGAGCGATTGGCGAGACCAAATGGAAGTGGTACATGGTCAACGGCAGGGCCACGAGCCAAATTAGCCAACTGATTACGCATAGTCTGCCGGCGTAACGCATGAAACGGCGCCAAACACGAACTGGCCAAGGACGCGTTTGCGCGATCAGGCGGTCCAGAGGATCCTCAGATCGCGGCTTCAGCAGCAACGGAGCGAAGAACGATATCGTTGCCACGGCCAAGAAGGACAACTGCGTGCCGACCTGAAACAAGTTGACTGGATTGATCGCCAGCAACAGCAACGCCGCTGCAGCCAGCATGTTGGCGGTCGAGCCTTGTCGCCCCGACCACCGCGCAGCACAGACCGCCACAACTAGAATCGTCGCCCGGACCACCGGCGGGCGAGCGTCCGTCAGCAAGGCGTACACGACGACGAAAACCGTGACGGCCAACAACGCCGTGCGGCGGCGCATACCGAACAATCGAGTGGCCCACCAAAAGCCAAAAGCTAGGATGCCTACGTGCAAGCCGGAAATCGCCAACAGGTGAATCGTTCCCGTGGTGAAGAACTCTTCGGTGCGTTCATAGGCCAATTGCTCGCGGGCACCCAGCAGCACTGCGGCCGCCAGCTCTGCTTGATCGCGGTGAAGATGCCTCTGAAGAAGCGTATCGGCGCGGTCACGAAGAGCACCCAACGCTCGTCGCGGGGTGAACAACGGCCCTTGCGATTCGACCGAAACCGCATCCGGAAAGCGAGTGCGGAGTTCGATAAGTTGTCGTTTCGCTCGGCGGAACCAAGCGAAATCAAACTCGCCGGGATTTGCTGTGATGGCCGGCCTGTTGAAAAGACCGAATACTCGCACACGGTCGCCCGCTCTCACGCCCAAGAGGTGCCCGTCGACCAACAGTTCGGCTCGGCCCGAAGCCGGTTGCCATCGCCGGCCGTCGCGCACGCGAGTCACGCTGACAGTGACCCGCGACCGTTCGCCGAGCGGTATTGTGCGTAGCGGATCCTCACGCGGAGCCGGCACGCGTCGCGGCGACTGCAGAGCGATGACCTCGACGCAGATCGGCTGCGGTATCTCGCGAGCCGAACGAGCCAGTTCGTCGCTGGGGTACAGGTTCCAATAGCAGTGGTGCCACGCGCCGCCTACGGCCGCGCCGGCGGCCAGCAATACGAAGGAGGAAAGCCGTTCAAGACGGCCAAGCCAAAGAAGGAACCAGCACAAGACAAGTGACGCAGCGACGACCAACCACGCGGATGATGCTATCCCGGCATAACGGTCGACAATGATCCCGGCACTGACGGCTACGACCAACACGACCAACGGCTGGATTCGCCCGGAGGCCGCTGGCTGGTCGATCGCGTTAGCCACATGGTTGGACATGGGCGGGGGGTGGGGAACGGGTGTCGGGTGTCAGGAAATCGGATTCGACGTTCGGATGCTGGGATTCAGGATGAGCGCCCCTGAGCGGTCAACACTTTCTTGCCCGACACCTGACACCCGAAACCCGACACCTCTCTTCTAATCCTCTTCCTCCTTCATCTTGGCCTTGGCCATGATCTGCTGCTGGATGTTGGAGGGCACCACTTCATAGCGACTGAACTCCATATTGTAGCTGCCTTGACCGCCGGTCATGCTGGACAGCGTACGCGCGTAGGTGGTGACCTCGCGCAGCGGCACTTCGGCGTGGACCGTCTGCAGGCTACCGCCTGCCGAGTCGCTACCGAGCACTCGGCCGCCGCGTCCCGACATGTCGCTGTACACGTCGCCCACGTTCGCTTCCGGTACGGTTACGTCCAGCTTGACGATCGGCTCCAAGAGGCACGGGCCAGCCTTCTCGAAAACCTGTTTGAACGCCATTCGCGCGGCCGTCTTGAAGGCCGTCTCCGAACTGTCTACGGGATGGTGCTTCCCGAAGTGTACCTCGACGCACACGTTTTCGACCATATATCCGGCGATCACGCCGCCAACAAGGCGTTCTCTGAAACCTTTCTCGATCGCGGGCATGAAGTTGTGCGGGATGACTCCGCCGACGACCGAATCGACCCAGAGAAAGTTGTGCGCCGGCTCGTAGTGCGGCGTCTTCATCTGCGGGAACCGTGCCTTGACGGCGAATTCCTCGATGTCTGTGCCTTGCGGGAGCGGCCACATGCGGATATGCACTTCGCCGAACTGGCCACGGCCGCCGGTCTGCTTCTTGTGGCGGTAGCTGCCTTCGGCCTGCGCTTGAATCGTCTCGCGGTACGGAATCTTCGGCTCTCTGGTTTCCACTTCCAACTTGTCGCGCCGCTGCAGTCGTTCCTGGACGACAGTCAAATGCAACTCGCTCATGCCCGTCATGACCAATTCCTTGGTCTGGGCGTCGCGATCGATTCTCACCGTCGGATCTTCGTCGGCAACCTTACTCAACGCACCGGACAACTTCGTTTCGTCACCACGACTCTTCGGCGTCACCGCCAGGCCGACCATCGGTGTTGGGAATTGGATTTCCGGCAAACCATACTCGCCGATCGACGTTGCCGTGCGCAGTTCTTCCATCTTCGCCACAGCCACGATGTCGCCCGGACCTGCTTCGTCCACGGGCGACGTCTCGCTGGCTTGCACCTTCAGAAGCTGCCCCATCTTGACCCCTTTACGGGACGTCGAGGCCGGAACGACTTGGTCCTTCTTCAGCACGCCGGAGAAGATGCGGATGAAGCTCAGTTTCTGCACGAATGGATCGATGCGCGTCTTGAACACCTGCGCCACCAGCGGATCGTCGGCTTTCGGCTCGACATCCACCTCTTCGCCGTCCTTGGTCGCCTTTCGGCTCACGTCTGCCGGCGAAAGGCCGCACATGGCAACAGCATCGAGCAGTTCGGTCAATCCAACCTCGGTCTTACCGGAACAGCAGAGGATCGGAACCAAGCTTCCTTCGGCAATAGCGCGGACGATCAAACGCGAAAGTTCTTCGTCCGTGGGCATTTCGCCTTCGAAGTAGCGTTCCATGACTGCTTCATCCACCTCGATGATCGACTCGATGAGTGGTTCGTGGATCTCCTTCGGATCCGACAACGCACCAGTCGTATCGTCGGGAACGCGCAGCGTGCTGACCACGCCTTTGAAGTCGGCCCCATGCCCAATCGGCACGTTCAACAACACGCATTTGCCGCCCCATAATTCGCGGATCGAGTCCACCACCGCCGGAAAGTCGATGTTGTCCCCGTCCATTTTGTTTATGACGATCATTCGCCCCACACCGGCCTGGCCCGCTTCGTCGAACGCGCGGCGCGTATTGACCTCGATGCCGGACTGCGCGTTCACGACAATTGCCGCAGTGTCCACGCCGTGCAAGCAGCCGATCGTCTGGCCGATAAACTCCGGATATCCCGGTGTGTCGATCACGTTGAACTGCTTGCCGCCGTACTCGAAGTGAACGACACTGGCTTCGATCGAGTAGTTGTGGTTCTTCTCCTCCGGATCAAAGTCGCAGATGCTGGTGCCGTCATCAACGCTGGGGATTGCGTTGACCGTCTTGGTCGTCACAAGCATCTTGTCGACCAGCGTCGTCTTTCCGGACGAACCGTGACCACAGAGCGCCAAGTTGCGGATGTCTTCGACTTTCGCTTTCGCCATTCCGAATTCCTCTTATCTTGCACTGGACAAGATCTACGACACGTCCGCGGCGGCCAATGCGTCCGCCAAAGTGAGTGTTCCTTCGTACAATGATCGCCCGATGATACAGCCTGCAACGCCGGTCCCGGCCAGCCGCTCGACATCCTCAACAGACGTCACGCCGCCGGAGGCGATCACCGGTACGTCCACCGCATTTTTCATTTCGGACATGGCGCCAACATTTGGCCCGGCCATCATGCCGTCTTTGGCGATGTCTGTGTAAATGATCGCGGCGATCGGTTCGTCAACCAGCGACGCCGCCAACTCGACGGCCGCCACCCGGCTCACCTCCAACCAACCGTCCGTGGCCACGAAGCCATCTTTCGCATCTATCCCAACCGCAAGTCTCTCGGGAAACTTGCGGCACATTTCGCGAAACCAGTCTGGGTCTTTCAGGGCCTTGGTTCCAATTACCAGCCGCCTGAGCCCCAGGCCGAGCATCCGGTCGATCGTTTCTTCGTCGCGTATTCCGCCGCCCAATTCGCAGGGAACGTCCACAGCCGCCAGAATCGCCTCGACGGCGTCGCGATTGACGGATTGACCGTCCCGTGCGCCGTCCAAGTCGACCAAGTGCAGATACTCCGCCCCGTCCGAGACCCACCGGCGGGCCATAGCAGCCGGATCTCTGCCGAATACCGTCTCGCGCTCATAGTCACCCTGCCGGAGGCGGACGCAGTTTCCCCCGCGAAGGTCAATGGCAGGCCAAACTTGCATCAAGCACGATCCCCCCGACGGTTCTGGCGTGGCACTCGGTCCAAACAACGCAATATGCCAGAGTCCGCCCTGGCCGGCAAGTGTCTACCCCCCCTAGTGACCACTGGCTCTTTCGACAGCCCTTTGGCCAAGCTATTCCCGCTTCGAGGTCCCGTCCGGCAGACGGGACCTACTGGGATCAGCCGTTTTTTCTCGCCTGCCAGCGGCACAGGCGCAATTGGCAAGAGCGGAGTTTTCCCATACAACGTGGTGAGCGTCCATGATCAGGTTTAGAGGGAGTACGGCCAATGCCAGAAGAACCTATTTCCCCAAGCGAAGCCCTGGAGCCAAGTTGGCGACCGCTGGGCTCGCTTCAGCGGCGAGTTGCCGGCGTGTTGATCGAAAAGGCAAAGACCACGCCGGATGCCTACCCAATGAGCCTCAATGCGCTGACGAGCGGCTCTAATCAGAAAAGTAACCGCTCGCCGCAGATGAACGTCGCTCCGACCGATGTGGAACAGTCGCTGGACGAACTCCGCGAGATGGGCGCCGTGACCGAAATCCAAGGTAGCGGACGCGTCGTCAAGTATCGCCATCGCATGTACGACTGGCTCGGCGTGGACAAAACCGAATTGGCAGTCATGGCGGAGTTGTTGCTCCGCGGCGAACAGACCGTGGGTGAACTGCGAGCCCGAGCTTCGCGCATGGAGCGGATCTCGGGGATGGAGGAATTGAGGCCAGTTCTTCGTTCCTTGATTGAAAAGAATCTGGTGGTTTCGCTGACGCCGGAAGGACGCGGTCAGACCGTCACGCATGGTCTGTACTCGGAACGCGAATTGGCGGAAGTCAAGGCGAGCGTCGGCGTGCATGCCACATCGTCCCCTTCCTCCACGGGGGGGCCAGAATTGACGGCTCGGCCTGTCACTTCCGCCGTGGCCCCCACGAAGGTATCGCAGCAGGATTTCGACGGACTCTGTGACGAAGTTCGAGAGTTGAAGGAAGAACTGATCAGCCTGCGCGGACAGATTGGCCAGATTCAGCAAGCGCTCGACCAGCAGTAAATGCCATGCCGGAAACTTATCGCGTCCGTTTGGACAAAGAGTGCCACGTCTTCAGCGCATCGCATTTCATCACCTACGATGGCGACGTCTGCGAGCCTCTGCACGGCCACAATTATCGCGTGGCGGTCGAGGTGGAAGGGCCGTTGGACGAGAATCAGTACGTGATCGACTTCATCGCTTTGCGCGACGCATTGAAGGCCATCACGGACAAGCTGGACCATCACGTGATGCTGCCGACGGATCATCCGATGATCAAACTGCAGGTTGACGAGCGCGAGGTAGAGGCGACTTTCGAAGATCGACGATGGGTCTTTCCACGCGACAACTGTGTCCTGCTGCCCGTGACCAATACAACGGCGGAATTAGTGGCCCGATACATTGGTGAACTTCTCCGGGAAGATCTGCAGTCTCGCACGGGCGTTCGACCGCACAAGGTGCAGGTCGCCGTAGACGAGAACAACGGGCAGTGGGCGATTTGCGAACTGCGAGACGAATAGGTGTGGCGGGGAGGAAGGGGAGAAGGGTGTCAGGTGTCAGGTGTCGGGCAAGACAGTGTTGACCGCTCGACGGGCGCGCATTCTGTATCCCAGCACTCGAATCCCGACACCCGTATCCCGACACCTGACACCTCGCCCCCGACAACGTCCTCTTTCGAGATCCAACAAGTGAAACAGTACTGGAAAAACAAAGTCGTCTTAGTGACCGGCGGATCGGCGGGATTGGGCCAGTTGATCGGCGAAGCTTTCGCGTCGGCTGGTGCCAGAGTGGTGCTGGCCGCAATCGATGCCGAAGGACTCGAACGAGTGGCAGGTGGGTTGAAGTCCGCCGGTCACGAAGCCGTCGGCATTCTGACGGACATAACGCAACAGGACCAAGTCGACGCGTTGATCGGCCAGACGATCGATACCTTTGGTGGACTGGACGTTCTGGTCAACTGCGCCGGCCGATCGACGCGAGGCGAGGCGTTGGCGACGGGTCCCGATAAGTTCCGGGAATTGCTGGAACTGAACTTCTTTGCCTTGGTTCGATGTACACAGGCCGCGGCGCCGCACTTGATCCGGGCGGGTGGACATCTGGTGAATATCGGTTCGTTGGCGGCCAAGACGGCGTCCCGGTACCTGGGAGCCTATCCCGCCAGCAAGTTTCCGGTGGCAGCGTATTCGCAGCAGTTGCGGTACGAGTTGAATCCTCAGGGCGTCCATGTGTTGCTGGTCTGCCCGGGACCGATCGCACGCGTAGACGCAGGCCGGCGATATGACGAAGACGCCGCCGGTCTGCCCGAATCGGCTCGAGAGCCCGGAGCCGGCGCCAAAATCAGAGGAATTCCACCCGAGAAACTAGTATCCAAGATCCTCCGCTACTGCGAACGTCGCAAGCCCGAGTTGGTGATGCCCCGACGTGCCAGGCTGCTGTTCGCCATATCCCAGCTTTCGCCATCGCTGGGCGATTGGATCATCCGGAAGATGACCTAGTACTTTGTCAAAGCTAAGAAGTGGGGTAAGCATCCTGCTTGCCATTCGATCCATCGCATCAAACGCAAGCTGGAAGCATACGCCACCAAAACCGTCACCCCAAAATTGAGCGTTGACAAAGCACTAGTCAGCATCGAACGTCCCGATATGGAATCCCTGGCCACTTTCCTTCGTCACGGCCATGGCGATGCGTTTTCCGTCCGTGCGGACGTTCACCAGTCCATAGATCAAGCGATCGGCCAGCTTACGGCGATGGAGCACGACGAAGTGGCTCAGAGGCCCGCCGAACTCGTTGGTGACTGCGCGGGATCCGGACCGTTCGCGGCAGCCAGGCTGGGCGACGTCAGTTGTGCTGATTGGAGGCTCGCTCGCGCGGTTTCTTCGTCATCCGAGACCTCGATCACTGTGTCCAGCTTCGTGCGAACAAACGTGTCTCGTACGAATCGACGCATCCCACACAAGACAAGCTTCCCTTTGGCGCGCTGTGTCGCTCGATTCAGGACGACCAGCGCAGCCACAAAGGCACTGCTAATCAGTTCGAAGCGAGACAGGTCGACGACCACTCGAGGCGGCCCCCCCAAGCGGACAAGCGACTCGGCCACACGCGCGACCTCACCGTGTTCCGGCGTCCTGCCGGGGATGACATCCAGGACGACGACGTCGCCCACGGTCCGCCTTCGGCACCACAGCAAAGATCGACAACCTCGACAGGCAGCGTCGTATCGCAGCGTATCCGCCTCAGCGGCCAATTTCACACCACACACCGGACAGTGGTACGGTAATTCCACGCATTTTTCGGATGGCGCATTTGCCATTGGACTTTTCTCGATTAAGGAATCCGATTCCAAAAAGACCGCACATTCGGGTCGCAGACCGGAAAAAACGACGATGGCGCGCGACCGCCTACTCTTAGAATCGAATTCCGTCCAAGAATCCGGACATTCCAGCGTCGACTTTTTTTGCCCTCAGCAGAGATGACGAACTCATCGACCAATGCTTGCGGAACCGAAAGGGCTCGCATAAGCTACCTCCTGCGAGGGTGGCATTTTTTTTATTCCCATAGAGCCGGCGCATAACCTGGTTCGTAGTGCCGCCTTTAGGCGGTTTCGACGGTCAAGACCATCCCCAAGAACGCCTGAAGGCGGCACTTCGAACGGCCTTCCACCCGTCTTATGCACCGGCCCCGTAGGAGGCTGCTGAAAAGTAGGTCCCGCTTGCCGAGCGGGACCTGGAAACGCTGGTAACCTTGGAATTCGAGGTCCCGCTCGGCAAGCGGGACCTACTTTTTGCCAGCAAACGCGAGTCTTTCAGCAGCCTCCGTAGCCAATCAGCGGAGGTAAGGCATGGCGAGTACAAAAGAGAACCTGCAAGAGGCGTTTGCCGGCGAGAGTCAGGCGAATCAGAAGTATCGGGCGTTCGCCAAGAAGGCAGAAAAGGAGGGTTTCCCCAACGTTGCCCGGCTGTTCCGGACCACGGCCGAGGCGGAGAGAATCCACGCCGAAGGGCACGTGGGAGCTCTGGATGAGGTTGGGGCAACCGCCGAGAACCTCCAGGCGGCAATCGACGGCGAGACGTTCGAGTACACCCAGATGTATCCTCCCATGCTCGCCCAGGCGGAGGCCGACGGCCACAAGGCCAAGCGTATGTTTGCCTTTGCGGTCAAAGCGGAAGAAGTCCACGCCCAACGCTACAGCCAGGCATTGGAGGCGGTCCAGCGAGGCGAGGACTTGGCCGAGGCAGAATTCTACCTCTGCCCCTTCTGCGGCCACATCGAGTTTGGCACCCCCCCGGAATCCTGCCCAATCTGCGGCGCAAAAGCCGAGAAGTTTGTCCAGGTATAGGCGAAAGCCATCCAGCGATCTCTCCCCACCGGCTCCGCGCCGGGTTTCACCGCGGAGCTTGCTTCCGTGGCGTTGTTGCGTCGATGGCATCCTTAATCTCGCACCATTCGGCCCCGTGCCGATGGGTATCGAAATCAGCGGAACGAGGGCCACTCCATGATTGCGATTGACTTGTCGGGCAAAACGGCCGTAGTCACCGGCGGAGGCCAGGGATTGGGCGCCTCGACTGCCACGATGCTCGCAGCGGCCGGGGCCAATGTGGTCATCAACTGCTTCGCCGATGCCGAAGGCGTCAACCGCGAGCGAGCCGAACAAACCGCCGGACGGATCGGTGACCGGGCAGTGGTGATCGAGGCCGATGTGCGCAACATCGCGCAGGTCGAAGCGATGATCCAAGAGGCGATCAGGCATTTCGGCCGGCTCGATATTCTAGTCAACAATGCCGGCATCGTGCGCGATAGGACCTTGAAGAAACTGTCGCCCGAGGATTGGCAGGCGGTGATCGATACAAACTTGACCGGCGTCTACAATGTGTCGAAAGCCGCCATGGAAAACCTCTCGGACGGCGGACGCATTATCAATCTGGCCTCGATCTCGGCGGTCGTGGGATTCTTCGGGCAATCCAACTACGCGGCGGCCAAGTCGGGTGTCATGGGGCTGACCAAGGTACTCAGCCGAGAGCTGGCCAAACGGCGGATCACGGTGAACGCCGTGGCGCCGGGCGTGGTGCTGACGGAGATGGGCGAGACGATTCCCGAACAGACACGAGCCGAGATGCTGAAGTCGATCCCGTTGGGTCGATGCGGCGAGCCCGAGGAGATTGCAGGCGTGATTCTGTTCCTGTGCAGTGAACTAGCGTCGTACGTGACCGGCCAGGTGATCCATGTCAACGGAGGATGGTGGGGATGACGATGCCGCGCGACGCCAAGCTGTGCTCGGCCGCCGATGCCGTCGGCCTGATTCAGGACGGGCAAACAGTCGCCTCGGGAGGCTTCGTCGGCGCCGGTGTCCCGGAAGCCCTGACCCGGACGTTGGAGGAGCGTTTCGTATCCACCGCCTTGCCACGCGACCTGACGATCATCTACGCAGCCGGCCAGGGCGACGGCAAGACGCGCGGGATCAACCATCTGGCTCACGAGGGCTTGGTGAAGCGAGTGATCGGAGGGCACTGGGGTCTGGCCCCGCGTATGGGTCGACTGGCCATCGAAGGGAAGATCGAGGCGTACAATTTCCCGCAGGGTGTGATCTGCCAGTTGTTTCGCGATATCGCGGCGGGCCGACCGGGCTGCATCACTCATATCGGGCTAGGCACGTTTATCGATCCCGTCAACGCCGGAGGCCGTCTGAACGACCGCACGCCGCCAGGCATGGTCGAACGAATCGAATTGGGCGGCCGCACATGGCTGTGGTACAAGGCATTCCCGATCCATGTCGGGCTGATCCGAGCAACGGCTGCCGACCCACAGGGCAATCTGGTGATGAATGAAGAGGGGTTGTTCGGCGAAATGCTGCCGATCGCCCAAGCGGTGCACAACTGTGGCGGCGTTGTGATCGCCCAGGTGCGGAAGTTGCTGGACGAACCGGCCCCGCCTCAGCACGTACGCGTGCCCGGCATCCTGGTAGACCGCATCGTATTGGCGGACCCCGAAGACCACCCACAGACTTTCGGCCACAGCGAATTCAACCCCGCGTTCGTGACATCCGCTTCGTTTGCCGATTTGTGCGATACTGCTGCTCTCGAACCGTTGCCAGCAGGTCCGCGACGCATCATCGCCGCCCGTGCTTGTGATGAGCTTCCAGACGGGGCGGTCGCTAATCTGGGCATCGGGATGCCGGAAGGTGTCGCAACGATTGCCGCCGAGCGAGGTGTGCTTGACCGTTTGACTCTGACGGTCGAAAGCGGTCCTATCGGTGGGATACCGGCTGGAGGCTTGAGCTTTGGCGTGTCGCTGCATCCGCAGGCGATCATCGATCAACCGGCTCAGTTCGACTTTTATGACGGTCGAGGCCTGGACTATGCCGCGCTGGGAGCGGCCCAAGTCGACGTTCAAGGCAACGTAAATGTATCGAAGTTCAGCACGCGGTTGGCCGGCGTGGGAGGATTTGTCAACATCACTCAGACGGCCAAGAAAGTGGTCTTTTGCGGAACGTTCACCACTGGCGGGCTGGAAGTCGCAACGGAAGACGGTCAACTGCGCATCGTCACCGAAGGACGCGTGCCAAAGTTCGTCGAACAGGTCGAGCAACTGTCATTCAGTGCCCACCACAGCCAGCAAGTCGGGCAGGACGTTTTGTATATCACCGAGCGGGCCGTCTTCCGACCACTGGACAACACGCTTGAGCTTATCGAAATCGCTCCCGGAATCGACTTGGAGGAACAGGTGCTGAAATTGATGCCCTTCAAACCAGTGATTCGCTCGATTGGCCTGATGCCGTCCCACGTATTCGATCCGCCGAAAGGATAGTCGAAGCTGACGATTCACGGTGATGAAGGGCTGGTAGGTCCCGCTTGCCGAGCGGGACCTCGACAACGCGAAGACGGGAAAACAAGGTCCCGCTCGGCAAGCGGGACCTACCGAATCGGTCAAACTCGCACGGGGTACACTTTGTTCAACGGGGAAACAACATGAATCTAAATCGAAGACGTTTTCATGCGGCAACTCTCGGTGCCCTCGGGGCCATCGGGCCGCTCGCGTTGGCTGCAGAGGATCCCGACTCGGAGGACGCGGCCTCGCGTTCCCGAGATGATGATGAATCGCGTGACCCGCTGGAACAGATCGTGGATTACGCCGCCAGCTATGTCACGTTTGTCACGCCTGGACGAGGAAACCTGGCCAGGCTGCAGATCGAGTCACGTTGCGTGCTGCTCGACGAAAACGGCGAGTTGGTCGAGGAGTTCTTCCAGTTCGCCTCGTGCAAGTCGGAAAACACGTACGCGGCCGAAGACTTGTTCCAAGATCCGAACTACGACTTCTCCGGCATCTTCTCTCGCGAACATTTCGTGATTTTCCGAGCCCACGCGCCGTACTCCGACATATACGCCCAGCGAGATGAAGTACGGCCCCGTTTTGAAGATTTGCTCTTCCAGATTCGCGCCGCCCGCGGCGTGCAGGTTCTCGCGGAGAATCCGGCGATCGTCGCAGCCACGTTGAGAGGTCTGCCACTAGTCGGCCGCACCGAAATCCACGACGAGGTCAGCGGCGCTCGGGCCATCATCGAGTATCCCGTGAAGACAATGAACGTCAACGATCTGAAGAACATCTACCAAGTCGACACAGGCCCGCTGGCCTTTCCCGATTTCACAGTGGCCGCCGAACGCCCGATCGACCGCATGGAACTGGCATACGTTGCCCACAACCGACCCGACGAAGCCTACTTCATCGTGCAACGCCCAACGCCCATCGTGATCGACAAGGCGGAAGTTTGCGACGTCTGCCACTACAGCGACATTCGACACATGCCAGCGAAGAACACGCTGGTGTCGTTGGCCATACCATGAGCATCGCGGTCCCACCGAGAGCGCGTGTGGCAACCTTCGCCGATGCTCACCAGTGACGACCACGCGCGTCCGCATCTACATCACAAAGATGGGATCCTTACCGTATCCCGCTTACGATTCCCCACGGCCAGGGAGTTCAAGATTCTGCCCAAAGCGGGCATCCACTTATCGAGTGTCACGCCTTGACGCCAACTCCCACAAGAGTTCACTCCAACTCCCTGGTTGGCAGAACTGGTAGCCGGGTGGTAAGCTGGCGGCGAGGGGACGGCAAACGCTGGGTAAATTGGGGAGGAGTACTGCTGGCAGAGGCCACGAGCTACTCTTGCGTCTTTGGTACTCCGCCTGTCTACCCAATCGGCAAGCTGGCAGGGAGGTGAGCTGTGAGCAAGATTCCGATCATTTCATTTTTTACCGGGGGTGGGTTTCTAGACCTCGGGCTGGAAGAAGCCGGTTTCTCCGTGGCGTGGACGAACGAGGCCAATTCGGTTTTCGCGGACATGTACGAATTCGCGATGGCTGGATGGCGCAGAAGCCAGAAGTGGAAGCATTTCACGGCTAGAATCAGTAGCCGTGAAAGCATTCTTCATCTCAAGGCAGCTCCGATCCTTCGCGAGGCGTTCCCCAAAGGCGCTCCGGGGTTGTTTGGAGTGGTCGGCGGGCCGCCCTGCCCTGATTTCAGCCATGGCGGCACGCACTCAGGACACAACGGGGAAAACGGGAAACTCACAAAGACATTTGTCGAGATGATTATGCGGCTCCAGCCGCATTTCTTTCTCATCGAGAATGTGGCTGGGCTTTTCGTCTTGAAGAAGCACCGCAAGTTTCTGGATCGGCAGATTGCGGCGCTTCGAAACAAGGGCAGGTACGTCGTCGATTCAAAGCTTTTGAACGCTTTGGAACTTGGTGTCCCGCAGTACCGGGAGCGTGTGTTTCTCATCGGATGCCGGAAGACCACTGCGGAGCGCGCGCTGGGCCGCGGCCTCGATTGGAGGGAAGCCGGTTGGTTCCCCTGGCCCGAAATCTCGAAGTATTCGGGCGCGACGGATCTTGATTGGCCAACCACAATACGCTTCGGCAGTACGCCCAAAAAGCCAAGGGGGATTCCGGCTGAGCTTACTGTCCATTCAGCATTGGCGGGAAACGGCGACCCGGAGAAGCTTCCCAACGGGCGAGAGTTTTTCAACGCGTATTCGGAAAAGTTCCGGGAGCGCGACGAGGGAGACGTCTCGGCCAAGTCGTTCAAGAGACTGCATCGTTATCGTTACAGCCCGACCGCTTGGTATGGCAACCAAGAAGTCCACCTCCATCCGTGGAAGCCGCGGCGGCTGTCTGTGCGCGAGGCGTTGAGGATTCAATCCGTTCCCGATGATTATGTCTTGCCCGCAGAGCAGTCGCTATCGGCAAAATTCAAGTTGATTTGCAATGGCGTCCCATGCCGTATGGCAGAAGTGCTCGGTATTGAACTAAGGAAGTTCCTGGAAGCCGGGACGAAAAAGACCAAGTCGCGATGAGCAAGGCAAGCCAGTGTGCTCCGAACGTTGAAAGAATAGCCCGCGTGCTTCACCGGCGCTATCGCGACTGGGACCACTACAACCGCAAGAATCCCCTTGAGGAATTGTTGTTCATTCTCTGCAGCATCCAAACGAACGAAGAGCTTTACCGTGATACCTTCAAAGCTCTGACCTGGGCATTTCCAACATTCGACGCGCTGGCGGCGGCACCGGAACACGAAATTGCAGATGCAATTGTCAACGGCGGGCTCTCGAACCAGAAGGCCCACAAAATCAGACAATTGCTAGACGACATCATTAACAGATTTGGAAAACCGACGCTCGCTCCGTTGAAGCGGATGACGGATGAGGAGCGCGAGCGATTTCTCACTTCGCTGATGGGCGTGGGCAAGAAATCGGCCCGTTGCGTAATGATGTATTCGCTGGGGAGCCAGGTGTTCCCGGTTGATCTGCACTGCTGGCGGATTTGCCGGCGCCTCGGCTGGGTGCGGTCCACGCGGCCGGATAGGTCATGCTCGCCGAAAGATATGGACAGGCTTCAAGCCAAGGTCCCCCGAGAGCTGCGCTTCAGCCTTCACGTCAATATGGTTTCGCTTGGCCGAAAGATTTGTACGACGCATCGGCCGAAATGTTCGAGTTGCCCTATCCGACGGTACTGCCGACGAATTGGGGTACGAGATAGCCGCTAACCACGTACTACGGCGCGGCTCCCCGAGGTATGAACGATGGGCAATCGGCTTCTCGGAAGCAGAGAGTCGCAGATGTCGGTGCAAGTTGGCCATTGCGCCGCTGATAGAGGTTCACAATTCGAACGGCATCGCCGACTTGAAGATTGGCAAGGTCGCCGTGAACAGCTTTTTCAACCGGCGCAATTGTCACGTCAGTCGCCTCTGTCGTCCCCGCCCTCACTGCGATCGTAATCGAAAACGCTCGGCCGTTGTGAATTAGCGCCGGCGATTCCTTGAGAACTCCGCACACTGCGGCGCTGCCCAGTTCTTGTGCCCAGTCCTCGTTAACAGTGCTCCAAAATGCAGGGCAAAGAGCTTTGAACTGGCACCAACGGCAAGCAGCGGCGGACGGAGTAGCTAGGTCACTGGCATCTGATGCATTCGCCAACTGAGTGTTGAAGGCGTCCAAGAGATTTACTGCCTCTGCTGCCTCGGCGGCACACATCTCGGGGTGGAGGTCAATCTCGGCAGTTTCGCCCTGAATTGGCAGTAGTCTTCCCTTGCGTGGGCAGTGCCCACGGGTTTCATTGACCAGATGGCCGTAGAGATGAAGCTGGCGAACGTAGGCTTCCTTGATGGTCTTTGTCCCGTCGGGTGTTTCGTCGTAAATCCTCCCCGATTTGTAGTCACGAATCTCCTCGTCCATCACGACATCTGGCTTGCCGGCCAATTTGCCATTCATAGCGGTCAAGTCCTGCTCGCGAACAGTGGCAGCGGAACTACCAGACGCCTCGGTTATTGCTGCTTGCCGTGGCTGTTCGGCGAGGGCCTCTTGCGCCCGAATCTGTACGCAGGCGCGCGCAAGGCAATACCCGGGCCACCTCTCCGGTTCTGCAAAGCGCCGGTTCAGCGGATGAGCGGTCGCCCGTTGCCGCGCCGTGTTAATCGCACTTGCCCATAAGTGTTCGACCAGTTCGTCGTCAGTGAGTACTTCCCCGGTTGGCGACCACAGTTTCTTGAGCACTTCGTGATAGGCAGTGCCAAGCCAAGCTTTTGGATTGCCGAGCACCAAGCCCCGGATTGAAGAAACGCGGGAAAGGGCGGCCTGCAACGGGCAGTTGCGTAGAGTCTCGGCCAGGCTTGGGCTCACGGTTGGAATCGGTTCGAGCTCGAAGACCAGCGTGTTGTCATCCGCTCCGGGCATTGCTAATAGGGCCTTCGAAGGATCTCGAAAATCGACTTAAAGCCAATCTCTGTGGCGCCGGCCGCGAGGGCCTGGGCGTATGCGGTTGCCAGTTGCGGACCGAAGTTATTGGGGTCACAGTCCCAAAGGGGATGCGTAATGATCTCGGCATAGTTTCCGTCTCGCCCAGCCACCAACCCGCCAAACTGCGCTTGCTGCAAATCCACGGCTTGCAGATACGAGCCCGCTGCGATTTGGTCTAGTCCTTGCCAATACGAAACCGTGAAATCGATGGATGCGTTTGGATCAAGAGCAAGCCGAGCCAAGTCAAGGGCGACCCGCCAGTCAAGGATGTTGTGGAACACCAGATTGCTAAAATCGCGCAGGCAGTCCGGGCAGGACGTGCGGCAGTCGCCGCAATGCGGATCGTTGACGATTGGGCGGTAGAACACCTGTGTGGTCTGCCCAATCATGTAGCGCAGCAGGCCCTCGGCCATCACCGGGTCGCCGTAAACCGAGCTGTAGCCGGCCCCATTTTCCAGGCTATCGGAAATGAAGACCTGCCCCACGACTTGCCCCGCCGCGTCCTGCATTACGCGGACGCCAACTTTGATCTCCCTTTCGTCGATATCGAGCCGAACTGAAATTGCACGTCGCAGCAGGTACCCGAACGATAGGAGAGCGGCACGTCCTTGAACGGTAAGCGGCGAGCACCGCAATCCGACAGGTAACGGGTTTTGAATTCCGAGCACAAGCACGTTTGTCGGTTTGATCGAAGCGAGCGCACGGCGATCGATCTGACCACCGGTGGCCAAAACGGATGCCGGATTGCTTATTCCCGATCGTTCAAGTGCCTCGCGGGTGACCCAAGTCTCTCCCTGGGAAAGCGGCTCAAAATCAAAGAACTGACCATTGTTGTCGTTGATAACGAAAACGGTGTCGGAGTCGGACCAGACCTCGAAGTTTGCCCGTTGTGTCATGTTGATTGGCCGAAACCCGACTCTTGGATGCGACCCCCGCGGTGTCCATTCAAAATCGCCATCATAGTCGCGGCTGCTCCCATACCATGTGCGGAAGCTCTTGGGTTCGGAAAGACTGACGATTTCGTAGCCGGGGTCATCGTTTGCAGTTGCTCCGCATACGGGGCAACTGTTTCCAGGCGGATTTGAACCATCGACGGCCTGGCAACGTCTGCATACGCCGATCGGAATGGGCGGCCCCAAAGGATTCGCCATCTGTACCACGCTCTGGCCCTGGGGTTGGTAATCAACGGCGCCGATAGCGGTGTGTATTAGACCATCCTTAACAGTCTCGGCCGACGGTGCGAATTGGCTAATGGCGATATCTAGGTCTCGGTCCACGGTGTCATCCGGCGGCCAGGGGCGAGGAGTTGGCGAGTCATGGTGCAATAGCCGTACACGCGTCGGGAAACCGAACATCGGCAGGATCCCACGATAGGCAAGCCGTTTGCTTAGCGATTGGTCAGACAATGATTGGTCATTCACGACCCCGTCGATGTCGCCGATCAGATCGTTCCGGATGTATCCAATGAGTGCTGGCCGCTGAGCCTGCAAACTTGGATCGGTGTGAGTGAGAAGCGCATCGCACGCGTGCGCGATCCCCGCCGTGTTGTTGTGAACCCACTGCGAGACGAGTTCGCGGACGGTTGGGCCCTGCGGCGGGTCGCCGGATGCCTGGTTCCACTCGGCGGCGCTGCCAAATTCACCGTGAACATTGTCGCCGCCTTCCCCAACGAAAAGTCCGAGGTCGAGGAACGCCTCCCGCATTACCTCTTTAGCAAGCACTCGTTTTAGGATCGTATCCTGCCGCATGTCCACATACGGCTGCGGTGGCGGATCTGCTGTAATGCGGACTGGCCGTTGGAAATAGTAGTCGTCGTGGCTGCGCCCCCTGCACAGCGTCAGCGCAATAGAAAGGCCCGCGCCTCGCCTGCCCGCACGGCCGACGCGCTGTTGGTAGTTGAACCGCATTGGCGGCATGTTCGCCATCATCACCGCCAGCAGGGCACCGATGTCTACGCCGGCTTCCATTGTCGTGGTTACACTAAGGAGATCGATGATATCTGCCATCGCGATTTCTTCATTCGGCAGGCAAACATCTTGAAACAGCCTCTGTCGTTTCCGCGCATCCGACTTGTTCGTTTGGCCAGTCAATTCCTCGCAATTGAGGCGGAACAACGAACCGGCGTGAGCAGCCAGATACGTGTAGTAGTCGGGCGATGCCTGCGCGCTTGCCAATGGCAACGGGGCGCCTAGTTGGGCGAGACATTCGGTGCATATCCCACCGGAAGGATGAAGATGGATTCGCCGGCAATCGGGGCATTCATAGAATTGTTCGCCTGGACCCATCAAACAAAGGCCTTGCATCCGTGTAACACTGGACACCACGCATCCCGAAGTTGAAAGATAGTTCACTACGTCGGCAGAGAAACTGTCAGGGTGCCGACCGTGTAATTGTGCAATCGCATTAAGATGGGCCGCAACGAACGCTGGCGGCGTGCCTTGCGTGAAGGAATTATGTGTGTCAATACGCCGGCGCTGTCCAAGAAGGCGGATGATACCATCGGCAGCCTGCTGTACAAGTTGATCCGGCGGAACGTAGTTGATCCTGTCGGGGGTACCATACGCGATCAGCAGCGATTCCAAGCCTCGACGGCCGGATGCGAAAATGATGTTGATCAGTTCGACGATGGATTGGCTCTGGATGCGCGCAAGATGTTGTTGTTGCGGCAGAGTGAGCTGGGCCGCCGGTTTTTCTATCACGGGGCCACCGGCGGGCCAGTTGTACAGGTCGCGCCACATGCCTGTTCGTCGAGCCGAATCCGTCCAAAGCTGATCCTGCCCGTAACCGCCGGGGTTCATTCCTTGTGACAACAACCGCGAACACACATCGGGCGACACCTCGGTGAGGCGAAATGGGCCGTTCGTTGCTCTATTCAGTATTTGTTGAGCTGCCTGGTGGTAAGTCAGTGGCGCGTGGGCGGGGGACACCTGCTGCGCCGTAGCAGGGTTGGCAGCCATTGAAATCGCAAGTGCGTCTTGAGGATGAGACGAACTGAATTCTGCAGCAACTGTAGCTTCTTCCGCCGACAATTGTTGGCCGTGTGCTTGCGCCTGGAATGCCAGAGCACCCTGGCCAGCAGCCGCGATACTGGTGGTAAGAGCTTGTCGCAGTGCATCCCGGT